>Ga0164313_10002257_pt1 | contig 17299 bp, 16 predicted proteins | sample GuaBasSedimGuay4_FD_113735 | JGI IMG/M metagenome (GOLD analysis project Ga0164313, IMG submission 113735) | Subseafloor sediment microbial communities from Guaymas Basin, Gulf of California, Mexico - Guay4, Core 4569-4, 0-3 cm | ecosystem: Environmental > Aquatic > Marine > Hydrothermal vents...
CCCGAACCCGGCGACTTTATCCGCACTTTCATGGGTGAAGATGAAGTCCTGGTGATTCGTCAGGAAGATATGTCCATTAAAGTCTTCCTCAATTTCTGCCCCCATCGCGGCAACCGGGTCTGCAAAGCCGACTGGGGCAATCAACGCCAGTTCAACTGCGCCTACCACGGCTGGGCTTTCGGCGCCGATGGCTCGCTCGCCGGCCTCCCGCTTGAGGAGGTGGCCTATTACAACAAAATGGACAAATCGAAATTCGGCCTGATCCCGGTGGACCAGGTCGACTCCTACAAGGGGCTGATTTTCGGCTGCTTTGATACCAACGCCCCGAGCCTGAGCGACTACCTGGGCGAGATGAAGTGGTATCTCGATGTCTGGCTCGACGCCATGCCCGGCGGCTCAGAATTGATGGGTAACGCCCAAAAGGTAGTGATAGATGCCAACTGGAAGCTACCTATCGAAAATGTCGCTGGCGATGGCTACCACCTGGGTTGGGCTCATGCCGGTGCCATGTCGGTGAGTACCAGCCTCGGCCTGAGCGGTCTATCGGTGGGCAATAGTGATGTCGACATCGACGGCGGGCTTTCCATTGCCGGGCTTAATGGCCACAGCGTGCTCGGCTCCCTCGATGGCGAAGCTGGCTCCGGTTACGGCTTTTACCCGGATCCGCAACCCGCCCTCGATTACCTTAGCGCCAACCGAGACTCGGTTATTGAGCGGCTCGGCGAAGTCAGGGGTAAAAAGTTCTGGGGCGCGCAGATGAACTTCACCATTTATCCCAATCTACATATTCTCCCGGGCCTGAACTGGTTGCGTGTTTACCACCCCAAGGGACCCAATCGCTACGAGCAGTGGACCTGGGCGATGGCCGAAAAAGCCATGCCCCAACCGCTGAAAGACCAGATCCTCGATAACCAGATTCGCACCTTTGGCCCAGCTGGACTATTCGACAACGACGACGGCGACAATTTTGAAGGCATCACCGAACTAGGCCGTGGCTGGAAAACCCGCCAGCAGGATGTCTACGCCAATATGGCGCTGGGACCCGGCCACACCCGCCCGGACATGCCCGGCATCATGTCCGCTGGACTGGTCTGCGAACACAACCAGCGCTGGATGTACCGCCGCTGGCAGGACCTGATGATGGCTCCGCAATGGAGCGACGTCCCGGATTATCAGCACGAAGCGGAGCAGGTTACCGAGCAGCAGAATAAGGGGGTGGCGTAATGAATAAGCCCGCAGACTACAGCCTGCCGGCACTGCCGGCTGAAACCGAGCCGAGTAGTGATGCTGTTTTTCTGGACCTGCAACGCCAACTGCACTTTGAGGCACGGCTGCTCGACGAGCTACGCCACAGGGAATGGCTGGAAATGATGACCGATGATGTGCGCTACTTTGCACCCATGTTTGGTCGACGGCTTCGCAATGAACAGAAAATCACTGACCGCATGGCCGGCTACTTTTTTAATGACCATCGGGTTCACATGGAAATGCGCGTCACCCGACTCGACAGCAACATGGTCTGGTGCGAAGACCCGGTTAATAACGTGCGCCACCTGGTCAGCAACATTGAGGTTTTTGACACTGCTGATGCCGATGAGGTGAAAGTCTACTCAGCCGTCGACCTGCATCGCAGTCGGCTGGACAGCAAGCTCAAGCGCCTCACTTATGGCAGAACGGATATCTGGCGCCAGCAGGAGGGCCGCTGGCTACTGGCGATGCGCTGCGTCAACTTCGACCACAATGCAACCATCGACAGCAACCTGAACCTGTTCTTCTAAACCAACACCACCAAATACCAATACCCCGAGGAGAGACCCACTATGGATATGCGTACCCGCAACCCCTTCCCCGCTGATTATCACGATTACATCAACACCGACGAAGGTTGGGTAGACCGACGTATTTTCTGGGAAGAGGAAATTTATCAGCAGGAGCTGGAGAAAATTTTTGCCCGCTCCTGGCAGTTCATCGCCCACGATTCGCAAATCCCCAACCCCGGTGATTTTGTCACCACCTATATGGGCGAGGACGGGGTCATTGGCAGCCGCGATAAAAATGGCCAGGTGCGGGTTTTTCTCAACTCCTGCCCCCACCGCGGCAACAAGGTCTGCTTTGCCGATAGCGGCAACGCCAAACGCTTTACCTGTAACTACCACGGCTGGGCGTTTGGCAATGACGGCTCGCTGCTAGGAATCCACAACGAACACATCTACGAAGGCTATATCAACAAAGCCGACTGGGGGCTACGTGAGGCACGAGTTTCTAATTACAAGGGGTTGATCTTCGCCAATTTCGATTCCGAAGCCCCGGACCTGGAAACCTGGCTCGGCGATTACCGCTGGTACCTGGATATGCTTCTCGATAACGAAGAGGGCGGCATTGAGTTTCTACCCGGCACGATTAAGTCCTACGTCAACGCCAACTGGAAATTCGGCGTCGAAAACTTCATCGGCGACTCTCTCCACGCCATGTGGAATCACGACTCCGGCGCCAAGGCGATGATGGGGGGACAGTCGTTCCCGCCCGCTGAACAGGAAGGTTCTTATCACGGTTCTGCCAATGGTCACGGTTGGGAGTTCGCCACTGACAGCGTGGCTGACATTGCCATCCTGGGCCAACCCGAAGTGATTGAGTATTACGAATCGATACGGCCAAAAATGCGCGAACGGCTTGGCGAAATGCGGGCAAAAATTTTCGGCTCGCTGGCCTCGGCAGCCATGTTCCCAAACATCTCTTTTCTACCCGGACTGGGCACTTTCAGGGTCTGGCTACCCCGGGGCCCGCGCAAAATGGAGCTGCGAGTCTGGACCATTGTCAACAAAAACATGCCCGATCACATCAAGCAGATGGTTAACAAGGGCACCATGCTCACCTTCAGCCCCGGCGGCACCCTGGAGATGGACGACGGCGAAAACTGGGAGGGCAACACCCAGACCAACAAGGGCACCCTAACCCGTCAGGGCAAACTCCACTACGGCTGCGGCAGCACTAGCCGTATCGACCACCCGGAAATTCCCGGTATCGTCCACCAGGGCCAGTACAACGACGCCAACCAACTGGCGTTTTACCAACGCTGGGCCGACCTGATGAATGCCGACGACTGGGACGACGTACCCCAGCGCAACGAGCCGCGCTTCGCCGGCAAACCGACTCGCTAAGGAGAGCTGACCATGAGCGCCACCGCACAAACTATTACCCCGAATCTCGGCAAGCCGAGCCTGGAACTAATTAACGACGTACAACAATTTCTCTATCGTGAAGCCCGGCTGCAGGATGCCCAGGCCTACCGCGACTGGCTGGATATGCTCACCGAGGATATCCACTACTGGATGCCAGCCCGCGAACAGCGTTACAGAGCAAACCCCATGGAACCCGATATTACCCATGCGGCCTACTACAACGACAACTACGCCAACCTGGAGACCCGGGTCAGCCGCACCGAAACCGGCACCTGCTGGTCGGAAGATCCGGCCACCCGCAGTGCCCACGTGGTCACCAATATCGAGGTTGAACTCAGCGATAACCCGGACGAATACCGGGTCTATTCACTGGTTGCGGTCTATCGCAATATGAACGAAGACGAAGAACACACGCTTTACGGCCACCGCGAGGATATTCTGCGCTGCGTCGATGGCGAATTAAAACTGGCCAAACGCAAAATCACTATCGACCAGAATATTTTTCTCAGCAAAAGCCTGAACGTCTATTTGTAAATAATTGACGGATTCCCAACCCGCACATTAGGCATTCAGACTTCAGGAGCACTGACCATGATGGATTACCTACGCTATTACATATGCACACTAATGGTACTGGCGGGCATCGTCGGCTTTATGCTGGGCAGTCACTGGATGTGGGCGGGTGTCGCCACCTTCCCGGTACTGCTGGTGCTGGACCTGCTGTTTGGCAAGGATCACGCTCGGCGTAGCATCACCCTGCCTCATCTGGCTGATGTGCCCCTCTATCTACATGTGATATTGATGTTCGTACTCTACGGCAGTTTTGCCTGGCGCCTCGGCAGCGGCGTTGGAACAGAAACCCTGGCTGTGGTTGGCGGTTTTCTCTCTCTGGTCTGGCTCAGCGCCGTACCGGGTGTGCCGGTGGTCCATGAACTGATGCACCGTCATGGTGTGGTTCCGCGTTTTTTCGCCAAGATAGGTTCAGCCTTTTTTGCTGACATGAACCGCGATGTCTCCCACCTGATTACTCATCACATTCACTTCGACACCCCCAGAGACAGCGACACTGCGTTTCGTGGTGAAAATGTTTTTAGCTTCATGTGGAGAGCGACCAAAGGCAGCTACCTGGATGCCTGGGAAACCGAAAAACGGCGCATGTCAGTAAAAGGCAAAAGCGTCTGGTCACCCCAGAGCTTGGTGGTCTGGGGAATCGTGTCGATGCTGAGCATCGCTGCTGGTTGCGGCATCATCGGCGGTGTAGCTGCAGGTTTAATCGCATTGCTGGCAATGGTCGGCGCCAAATTCGCGTTAGAAGCCCTGAACTTTTTACAGCACTATGGCCTGGTTCGCCAGGAAGGAGTGGCAATGGAAAAACACCACACATGGAATCACCTGTCGGCAGTTTCACGGGCAGTCGGTTACGAAATCACCACTCATATCGATCACCACAAGAATGGTGACCTGCGCTTTGATGAATTAGTGCCTTACCCCGAAGCCCCGCAGATGCCGAGCATTTTCATCTGCGCCTTCATGGCCGTCATTCCGCCTTTCTGGACCCGCTACTCGCAGAAACGACTACGTGACTGGGATCAAACCTTTGCCAACTCAGCAGAACGTAAACTGGCCCGAGAGGCCAACCGCCGCGCCGGTTGGCCCGACTGGTTAGGAGAACCGACGGAGGCAATACCTGCCTGAATTTAACAATTTAAACTCAGCATAAAAAAAGCCCCAGCCAAATGGCCGGGGCTTTTTTTATTTCTCTTTGGGATTCGCTGAATCAGGCCGGTGCCGCATCCCGGCTGAACACCCAGTCATTATCCCTGGACTGGTCCGCATCAAACCGATATCCCTGCCAGGCAAACTCTTTCAGCTGCTCGGGTTTATCAAGCCGATTCTCGATGATGTAACGGGCCATGGCGCCGCGGGCCCGCTTGGCAAAGAAACTGATGATTTTATAATGGCCGTTTTTCAGATCCTTGAACTGCGGGGTAATGATTTCACCAGTGATCTGCTTAGCTTTCACCGCCTTGAAATACTCGTTCGAAGCCAGGTTCACCAGCACCTTTTCTGTTTCGAGCAACCGATTCAGCTCACTAGCAAGCTGATCACCCCAGAATTCGTAGAGGTTTTTACCCTTTTTATTGGCGAAACCGGTGCCCATCTCTAGCCGATAGGGCTGCATCAGGTCCAATGGTTTTAGCAGGCCATATAGCCCGGAAAGAATACGCAGGTGCTGCTGGGCAAATTGCAGATCGCTGTCACTGAATGAACCCGCATCAAGCCCCTGATAGACATCACCAGTAAAGGCCAGCAGCGCCTGTTTGCTGTTCTCTATCGTAAACTCTGGCCGCCACGCCTGGTAGCGTCGGTGATTCAGCTCGGCTAGTTTTTCGCTGATCGACATCAGACCGGCGATCTCTCTGCTATCAAGTTTGCGAAGCTGCCCAATCAGCTCTTCTGACTGATCAATATAGTCCGGCTGGGTTGAAGGCAGGTGCTCAGCAGGGGTTTCAAAATCGAGGCTTTTAGCTGGGGAAAGAACAATAATCATTACAAGGTTACCGCGCTGGCAAGGTGATTGGCTCAGGAATACCTCTATCGGCCCACACATTTGGTGGGTGGATATTTAGCACAAATATAGCAATTCAAAGCGAGTCACCTGAAGTGCCGCGATCATCCATGTCACCCCAATAGCGCTGCATTTCTAAAAACAGCATCGATGCAGACCAGGTAATTAACACCAACCCGGTCAGAGACTCCATCCCCGCCATAAAGCGTAGGTGACCGATTGGCTCAATGTCGCCATAACCGACGGTCGAATAGGTGGTGAAGGAGAAATAGACGCAATCCCAGAGCGAACCGATAAAATTGCCCTGCAAGGTTCCCAACGCCCCATTCAGGTTAATCAGGTAATAGGAGATGCCGAACAGCCATATCTCCACCAGGTGGGCAATCAAGGCAGCAAACACCCCCAGCAACACCCGATAGCGATAACGCAAAGTTATCCGGCGCAATAGCCGGTAAGTGCGAAAGAGAAATTCGTAATGTATGGTCACCGCCACGGTCACCAACACGCTGTTGATCAACAACATAGCAAGCATCTACGACCATCTCCTGGAGTGACCACGGGATCCGAAAGCTGCTGAGCAACTCGTCCCACGAGGGGCATTCTAGCGCATGCCATCCATACACCCGACAGGCTAGCAGAGTTGCTAGCGTCGCCAGTCTCAACCAGGTAGAAGCTCGCAGGGAGATTAATCTCGACAGGCAGGGTGCCCGTTCACAGCAACCAGGAGCTGCCAGCTCTGCAACAAAAAGCCCTGGAACAGGCTTGCTGTATCAATTACCCAATAAGCTCAAAGTCTGTTTTTAGCGCACCGCAACTTGGGCAGGTCCAGTCATCAGGAATATCCTCAAACCGGGTTCCCGGAGCCAGACCCTCTTCAGGCAAGCCCTGGGCCTCATCATAAATCTCACCACAATAGCGGCAGCGCCACTTACGAAAATCGTTGTCCATACTTTGGAAATACCTATATAAAAACTTGCGGCCTTGCGCTGAATGACGGTTTCAGCGTCGTGATTTTTAGTGTGAATTCGGTTCTTGGGAATAGGCCGCGCGGTCAGCCAATGCTGTTAACCAAAGAACAGGAACAGTGACCTGCCCGACCGGGTAAAGCAAACACAGGGGCGCAGTCTAATACGGGTGGGGGCAACGCCACCCACCCGTATTATTTGTTAGAGATTCGATGCAGCTCTAGGTTGAAGTAGCCTGCGGATAAAAACCCTTGTGCACCTCAATATTGTCGGGCTCCAGAATAAACGCTGTTTGATAACTAACATCGTGCTTATTCAGCTCGTCCTTTTTCAAGTGCCAAACTCGATGCATTTTATAAAAAGGCACCGTCGGATAGAGGTGATGAATCAGGTGGTAGTTCTGGTAAACCATCAACGGCGTTAACAACCACTCCCAGCCCATACGCATAGTGGTCGCTAGGTATTCATTGTCTTCACACTTCACGATACCCGGCGCATGGGGCAGGATGACAAAGACAATGTCGATCAGCAACAGACCGATACGGGTGGGGATAAACCAGAGCACGAATACTTCCAGGCCATAGCCATAATAGATAGCGGCAGTCAGGATCAGAATGGCAGGAATCACATAAGCTAGGAAGACCCCCATAAACTTGGTAACAAACTCACCGCCGTAGCGAAAGAAGTAGTACATGTAGTAACCGTCGAAGAACGCCCAACGGAACGGGGCCTGCCAGCGCGGCGAGGCGGCGGTAAACCAGTCGGGGTCGTTTTTAGCGTTGGTAAAACGGTGATGCTGCATGTGCAGCCAGCGCAAAATAGGCATCGGTGCGTACGGGAACAGAAAAACCAGCCCGATAGTACCAATACTGTCGTTGACCCATTTATTACTGGAAATAGCCCGATGAGCGGCGTCATGAATAACGCTGAACATGCCGTAGCTGGCCAGGCCGTTAACGATACAGGCAAGCCACATGGGCAATGATCCGGCCAAAGCAGCTGACCAGGAACCAATAATTATCGCCACCATGGCGATACAAATCAGCGTAGTCGGCACCGCGAGAGTAGGCGATTCTTTATAGGACTCTAAAATCACCCTAGTCTGCTTTTTTGTTGCTGTAGTCGTCATATCACTCAACCTTTGTCAGCTAATTATCTGATTTCAAAACACGCGCTTTAGTAAGTCGACTCCATTCGCTTATAAAGTTAACGCATCAGAGCACTAAACCAATCGGCAACAACCAATGCGAAAGCCGCGTCGTTGCCGTACATTATCTCAACTTAACGATCGTTTATCTAGTGGTATTTCTCTACCAGCCCCGATCCACGTCAATTAGGCCACTAGAACTCCCCCTGGTTGCTAGCTAACACAGCGTCACCGACAACCCGCCACTGTTCCAGTTTTTCAGCGAGTCGCAGCCTCGCCATCGCCGGACTGGTAGAGGGCAGCCGGGTCATCTTCGGACTCTCCTGACCCTTACCTAACAATGGCAACACATGGCGACGAAACTCTTGCTCTGCGCGGCTGCCGTTAAAAAACAGCTGGGTAATCGTGGGGTAACGCTGCAGAAAATCGACTAGCCTGTTGGGCTGGATGGATTTAGGCTCGATACTTGAATCGAGGCTACCGGGGCGCACGCACTCCTCAATCACATCCCACACCGCCAGCGGGTATGACTGTAGCCTGGCCACCCGCTCGCTGTATTCCAGCTCAACCGAGAAACCAAACAACTCGGCCATAATGCCCCAGAAGGCATTGCGCGGATTGCCGTAATACTGCTGCTTTCGTAAGGCTTCTTCACCCGGCATCGTGCCCAGAATCAGCGCCCGTGGCTGGGGGCCGACCAGTGGGGCAAAACTCTGCTTAGTTGCCGTCAACTACGCCTCGCCCACCGCTATTTGCCGGTGAGAATCGCCGCGTCTTCTGGGCTCTCGAACATCACCTCTTTCCAGTCATCACGCAACGGAATCACCACCTCGGTAGTAATCCCCGGCAGGTACCGACGGCTGTCGATGTAGTAATAGGTCATCAAATCGCCAATATCGCCACCCTGAATGATCGGCATATCGGCGGCTTCAAGTAGCGGCAGAGCAACCGCAAACTCGGCTTCGCTCACCAGGCAGGGAAAGGTGTGGTGCATGCCTTCGCCCCGCTCTTTAAAGAACTCGTCGTAAACGTTGTGATCACTACGCGAGGTGATCAGCTCAAAACAGAGACTGTCGAATCGACCGACGTGGTTGTCGTAAGCGTGGTAGCAGGGCTCGCCGTAATAGGTGGTTTTATCCATGGAGACGCCGGACTCAATGTTAAATTCGATCCAGCGGCCATCACCAAACAGCCTCTGCAGGGCCGCTTTTACCTTGTCGCGGTCAGCGCAGACCACACCAATATGCAGCATTGCCCCGGTGGGCATAAATTGTGGGCCCAGGGCCGCCAGGTCAAATTCGACGACTTCATCAGCGGCGTGGCCTTTGAAATCGGCACTTTGGGGACAGACGATTTTCACCACAATGTTGGCAATCAAGCTACGCGTATCAAGCCAGTAGACATCAGCCTCACCGGCCACAGACAGCGATTGCAACACCGACACGCCTTCATCTTTGAGCAGACCTGCCTGCAGATCAGCAAACTCGGCACCATTGCAATTGCTGGCATAGACCCCAAACATGCCCTCACCCACACTATCGAGAAATCCCTGGTAAGCGCTATCACCGGAAATCGGCTGAATCAGCTCTATGCCGAGCTCATCGGATTTACCCACCACAGACACCCATTTTGCGGATGCGGCCTTGCCCTGATAGGTATAGCGGTCGAAATCGTCAGTGTTGACGTTACGAACATCCCACTTGCTGATGCCAAAAAACCGGGCAAAGTTCGCCAGTACTGCTTTGTAATCACGGACAACAACCGTCGTGGTGCGCCACTGATCTACCGGTATGGTTTGAGCCATGCTCCTCTCCCTAACAACTGATTTATGTTGATCCTGCGACTGAGACCGAATCCAGGCCCCAGCAATAAAATTCCCGCAAAGCTAAAACCGATTACTCAAAGGTGAAGTCTTCACCCATATCAGCAATCTGAGCATAGGTTGCCGGCGTGACCACTTCCAGGAACATGCCACCGAGCTGATCACGGGTATCGAGATAATGCAGCTCGATCATGCCGCCAATGTTGCAGTAGTTACCCACTTTTACACCGTTGTTGGTGTACTGCTTAACCAGCTCCTGCGGGTTCTGGTGGCTTAAATCGCCGACGTGCTGCATGCCGTCGCCATGCTTCTCAACGAAATCGCCGAATACGGTTTTACCACTCACGTGCTCACAGAGTTCCAGCAGGGTGTTGCCCTGCATGGCAAAAGCGCTGATCCAGCGAAATTCGGCTGGCTCACCGTAGTACTCCGCCTTGGTCATCATGTCAGTACTGATATCCATAATCCGCCAGGTCTTCAGCCCCATCATCGACGCATAACCCTGAGCGGCACTTTTCCAGTCCTTCACCGCCATGGCGACGTGATTGATTGGTCCGAGTCTTACACCTAAATCGTCCATCTTCATCCTCTCCGTAGTTTGTGAACGCGGGGTAACCGCGGCCGTCTGCTTCTGTTCGCGCTCAGCAAGCACCTCTCCCATCACCCGCATCGCCATGGGCAACGAGGGCACGCCGACATAAATACCGGCCTGGAACAGCGCCTCCATCACCTGTTCGGGGGACAGGCCGCCAAACATGGCGCCGCGAATATGATCTTTAAGCGGCCCTTCCCGACCTAAAGCCATGTCGGTACCCATCAACACCAAGGAACGCTCGCGGATACTTAATTCAGTGCGGGCATAGAGCGCTCCCCAGGTTTTGGAGAACATCCAGCCGATGTAATCACCAAACAGCGGGTGGTCGAGCAGCCCTTCTACTTTACTGGCGTCACTATCGCCGAGCACCTTGCGCATCAGCGCGATGCCCTGCTGGTAATCCTTACTATCGCGGGAAAAAGGAAATCCTTCATCTGGCATTATTATGTTCTCCCTTGCCTGACTCAATCCGACATATTAGAAGAGTTTGATTGCATAGGCCAAATAAAAAAGCCCCTGCAAGGCTCTGGTTTTTACCCGGAACCTTGCAGGGACTCTAGAAACAGCCCACTGTTTAAAACAGCGACTTCACATCAAAAAAGTAAGATCCTGAATTTCACCGTCACAATTCAGTAGCGCCACCTTTTTATAGGCGATTTTCCATTCGCCAGCTTCTTTTCGCAGGCGATGCTCACAAAAAGCCGGGAAAGTTTGTAGCGGATAAAACCGCTGCTGACCGTTGTTACGGAACTCGAATATCAGCACGTTGGAGCGCAAAGTCACCTCGTTATCCGCGCCATTTTCCACCTCTACATTGCTGATCTGGTGCAACGTGGTCGATGCTGGCTGCTGGGCGAAACAGAACTCACTCTCCAGCCGCCCCAACCGCTCATTAAGCAGTTCCATATCATCATAGATGTAAGAGACGTGCTCTTCTGGGTCAGAATCGGGGTCGTTTGCTGGCACCCAGTAAATTGCATCTTCAGTGAACAACTTTTGCCACTCACGGTTCTTGCCGCTGTTAAGCAAGCGCGCTTCACTATATAAAAAATCTTCCGCTTCACTACGTTCCATTGAGTCTCTCCCTGACCTTATTCCACGCCCGCCATCAGGCGGCGATATTCATAATAGGGGGCCCGCTGCTGGGTCTCCTGGGTTAAGTCACCCACCCGGTTGCCTTTTTCATCCGTAGTTTCGGTATTAATACCGCGATTGAGATAAACCCACGGCACGGTGTCGGCTTTGTAACCCTCCTGCATGCGACCGAAAATTGAGTAATCATCCGGCCCACCAAACGACGCCTGGCCGTAAAAGAACTCATGGTCACGAATCCGCCGCACGTTGACCTCTTTCGGCACCCCATCGAGCATGGTGTGGTAAAGGCGCACTTCGGTCTCGGTGGGACTCAGCGGTCGAATCACCCGGAACTGATATTCCAGAATCGCAAAGTTAGGGAAAATGACCATATTGAAGCGCGAGCGCAGGGCATCCATAGCAGCGGTTTCGCCGTGGGCATCGCAAAGCAGCTCGATGTACTCCTTCGACCAGCGCTCATGCACTACCTCATCGGAGTGCTTGTAGATCTCTAACACGTTATTGCCGTGGCCGGTGTCGTAGCCGTGCAATCCGGAAGTAGTGAAGCCTTTTAAATGACCGCCCATTTTGCGCTGCATCACATCCAGCGCAGTGACGTGGGTAAAGATGGCGTGGTAACCCTCAACACTGCCCTCGGTCTGGATTTTCCAGTTGCCATGGTAGGGATGCTTGTAGACCCCCGATTTACCAACAATGATCTTGCCGGTCGGCGAGAGGTTCATGTACAGATCAATCACCTCCTTAATATTGCCAAGCTTCTCATCCAGGGTGATATCGGGTACTTCGTAGAGACTGGCGAAGATGATGCCGCGATAGCTATCGACTTTGGCGGCATGCACCAGGCCGAGTTCCTTCTGGTTGACCTCACCTTCGTTATAGCCCCTGGGCAGGCCGATGGTGAGCAGTTCGCCGTCGGGGGCAAATTCCCAACCGTGGTAAGGACAGACAAATTTCTCTCCGCTACCGGTCTCGGAATTACAAACCGTGGCGCCGCGATGCATACAACGGTTAATCATCACGTGAATCTTGTCGTTGCTATCACGACTGACGATCACCGGGATTTCACCGATATAAGTGGTTTTGTAATCGCCGGGATTGGGAATTTCACTATCGTGGGCCACATATACCCACGAACGGTAAAAAATTCGATCCAGCTCGTCCTGATACACCTCTGGCGAGGTGTAGAGACTTACGTGGGTGTGGCCGGTGCGGGCCAGATCAGCGTAATCTCGAGTTGATTTTCCTGGTGCGTTCATGCCGAACCTCCACCTCTATATTTTAGTGTAATTAATGGTTGAAAAACACGATCCCAGAGCCAGCCTAAAGCAAACCGCAAAGCCTGGGCCGCACATAATCGCTGAGCCTATCTGAATGAATCCTGACGCTCATCAAGTTAACAAATGTTAAGGGCGCTTATCTTGCCATACTCAGGTGGCAGCTCGACGTAAAAAATATGCCGCCGCAAAGGATAAAACTTTCTACGGAGCACGCGCATGAAACCGGAAAATATTAAATGGCGGGTGGTGGATAAGCCGGGTGAGACCTTCAAGGTCCACCGATCTATCTACACCGACCCAGACATTTACCAGACCGAACTGGAACAGATTTTTGAGGGCAACTGGATTTACATCGCCCACGACAGCCAGCTGCCCAACGCCAACGATTACTTCACTACCCTGGTTGGTCGCCAGCCGGTAGTGATCAGCCGTGATGACGAAGGCAAGCTGCACGGGTTTATCAATGCCTGCACCCATCGCGGTGCCAAAATTTGTCGCAAGAAAAAGGGCAATACCAAAAACTGGTCATGCCCCTACCACGGCTGGGTGTTTAATCCGCAAGGCGAAATTCTCGATATCAAAAGCCTCGACACGGCTAACTACCCGGATAGTTTCCAGAAATCCGATTACGACCTCACCCGCATCAAGGTAGACAGTTATGCCGGGTTTATTTTTGCCAGCGTTAACACCGAGGTGCAGGAACTAAAAGACCATCTGGCCGGGGCCAAAGTGTTTATGGACCTGTTTAACGAGCAGTCTGCTGAAGGACTCGAGATCCTCCCCGGCACCTCGGTCTATACCCACCACGGCAACTGGAAAATGCAGGCCGAGAACGGGGTGGACGGTTATCACGTCGATACGGTGCACGCCAGTTACTTTCGCATTGCTGCCAACCGCAACGAGCGCGCCGCCAAAGAGGGGGCTGAAGACAAGGTCAAAGCGATCGACCCGCTCACCGAGCAGCCACGCAACGGCACCTACACCCTCGGCAACGGCCATCAGCTGTTCTGGATTGATGTTCCGAATTTTCGTGATCGCGGCCTGGGCATGGAGTACGACGCGCTGGTCGAGCGGGTCGGCGAAGTCAAAGCCAAATGGATGGCCGCTCGGCTGCGCCAGCTGGTGATCTACCCCAACGTGATTTTGTTTGATGGCATCTCCACGCAGATGCGTCACTGGCGGCCCTTGAGCCAAGATGAAACCGAAGTGACCGTGAACTGCATTGCTCCGGTCGGTGAACCGGCGGAATCCCGCACACGGCGGTTGCGCCAATATGAGGATTTTTACGGCGCCAGTGGTCTGGCGACCCCGGATGATCTCACCGAGTTTGATGCCTGCCAGGACGGCTACTACGGCATCAAATCAGCGTGGCACGACTTTAATCGCGGCATGACGCAAATTATTGACGGCCCCGATGACGTGGTGGCGGAAATCACCACCGAGGTACTCAACAGCGCCCCACATATGGCCGACGAAGGCCTGTACCACCATAACTACCGTAACTGGTTGAAACTGATGACCAGGAAAATGCCAACACAACAAGGAGCAGTTTGATGGCCATTGATTTACAACTTACCGCAGAGGTCACTGACTTTCTGCTCGAAGAGGCGGACCTGCTGGATCGTCGCGACTGGGATAGCTGGCTCGAGCTCTACGAAGAGCAGTGCCTGTTCTGGATTCCCGCTTGGGAAGACGATGACGTGCTCTGTGAGGACCCGGATAACGAGGTATCACTGATCTATCTAGATGACAAAAACCGTCTAAAAGACCGGGTCTGGCGGATTAATTCTGGACTCTCGTCATCGCTGATTCGGATGCCAAGGATGGCCCACATGGTAAGCAACGTGCGCATTAAAGAGGCCAGCGCTGAACGTATTCTGGTGCATGCTAAATTCCAGGCCAACGCCTACAAGCTCGACGAACATCGGGTCGATTTCTTTTTTGGTGATTACCACTATGAGCTGCTGCCTAAAGGCGACAGCTTCAGCATCAAAACTAAAAAAGTCATTATTCGCAATGACATCATCCCCCGCCAGCTGGATTTTTTCAGCGTCTAAATTATTCAGCACCCCAGGGCACAAGCACCCGGGGGCACAAGGAGCTAACAACATGAAACCAGAAGACGTTAAATGGCGGATTATCGATAAACCCGGCGAGACCTTCAAAGTCCACCGTTCGATCTATACCGACCCGGAAATATATAAAGCTGAATTAGAAGAAATTTTTGAAGGTAACTGGATCTATGTCGCCCACGATAGCCAGCTGCCCAATGCCAACGATTACTTCACGACCATGGTCGGTCGCCAGCCGGTAGTGATCAGCCGTGATGACGAAGGCAAGCTGCACGGTTTTATCAATGCCTGCACCCATCGCGGCGCCAAAATTTGTCGTAAGAAAAAAGGCAATGCCAAAAACTGGTCATGCCCCTACCACGGCTGGGTGTTTAACCCCCAGGGTGAAATTCTCGATATCAAAAGCCTCGACACGGCTAACTACCCCGATGGCTTTCAAAAATCCGATTACAACCTCACGCCGATCAAAGTCGATAGCTACGCGGGCTTCATCTTTGCCAGCATCAACACCGAGGTGCAGGAACTCGAAGACCACCTGGCCGGCGCCAAAGTGTTTATGGATATGTTCAGTGAGCAGTCCGAACAGGGGCTGGAAATCCTGCCCGGCACCTCGGTCTACACCCACCACGGTAACTGGAAAATGCAGGCTGAGAACGGCGTCGATGGTTATCACCTGGATGTGGTCCACGCCAGTTACCTGACCCTGGCCGGCATGCGCGCTAAAGAAGCGGCAGAAGCCGCCGGCGGCGACAACATCAAAGCCATTCAGCCGCAAAATCCCGACACCACCGGTGGCAACTACGCCCTGGGAAATGGCCATGTAATGATCTGGATCGATATCGCTAACTTCCGAGACAGGGGGTTAGGCTTGCAGTATGACTCACTAGTAGAGCGTGTCGGCGAACACCGTGCCAAGTGGATGGCGGGCCGACTACGCCAGGTAATGATCTACCCCAACGTCATTCTGTTTGATGGTATTTCTACGCAGATGCGCCACTGGCGGCCACTGAGTCAAGATGAGACTGAAGTGACGGTGAACTGCATCGCCCCGGTGGGTGAACCGGCTGAGTCTCGCAAGCGTCGGCTACGCCAGTATGAAGACTTTTACGGCGCCAGTGGTCTGGCCACCCCGGATGATCTCACCGAGTTTGATGCCTGCCAGGAAGGCTACTACGGTGCCAAATCGCCCTGGCAGGACTTTGATCGCGGCATGAAAAGTCACCAGATGGGCGCGGATGACGACGCCCGCTCGATTGGCCTGGAACCGGAAAGTAGCGCAGAACGGGCTGCCGACGAATCGCTCTATCATGGCGAGTACCGTCAGTGGGTCAAGCTGTTAAGCGAAGGCGCTGATTAGCCGACTCAACCAGTAAGCGCCATCTATTAAAGCCTGACCAGCTGATCGCTGGTCAGGCTTTTTTACTCTTGCATTCAACCAGTCGCCACTTGCACACCTCCTGAACTAGAATAGCTGCAGTTCTACTGCCGCCACCGATAGAAGGTGACCGTACGGCCCACCCTGCCAAGGAGAAATAAGCATGCAACCCAAAGACCTTAACTGGCGTATTCAGGACGAGCCCGGCGAGACTTTTCGCGTGCATCGCTCGATTTATACCGACGAAGAAATTTTTGAACTGGAGATGACCCACATCTACGAAGGTGGCTGGATCTACATCGACCACGAAACTCACCTGCAGAAAGAGAACGATTACATCACCACCTTTGTCGGCCGCCAGCCGGTGATTATTGTGCGTGGGAAAGGTGACGAATATCGCGGCTACATTAACGCCTGCAGCCATCGCGGCGCCAAAGTGTGCCGTCAGGCCAGTGGCAACGCCAAAAATTTTGCCTGCCCCTATCACGGCTGGGTCTTCAGCAGCGCCGGCAAACTACTGGATATCAAAGATAAGGAACGTGGCGGATTTCCCGAAGGTTATCTCGACCGCAATTATGACCTGACGCCAGTACCCCACGTAGCCGCCCATCACGGCTTTATTTTTGCCAGTCTCAATCCGGATAGCCCAACCCTACTTGAGCACCTGGGAGAGACCGCTCGCTTCATCGAGATGTTTGCCAACGAGTCCAAAGATGGCCTGGAAGTACTGCGCGGTCGCTCGGTTTACACCCATCGCGGCAACTGGAAAATGCAGGCCGAAAATGGTGTTGATGGTTATCACGTCGATATTGTTCACGCCTCTTATTTCCGCCTGGCAGCAGAGCGGGCCAAATTAGCGGCTGCGGCCAATAGCGAAGACAGTGTGAAAGCCATCCAGGTCGATCTGATCGACACCGACAACGGCAACTACGACCTGGGCAACGGTCACGTGATGATCTGGACCGACATTCCCAACTACCGGGATCGCGCTCTGGGCATGCAATATGACGCTCTGGAAGAGCGGGTCGGTAAGCTCGAAGCTAAATGGATGGCCGGTCGGCTGCGCCAGGTGCTGATTTACCCGAATCTAATTCTGTTCGATGGCATTTCCACTCAACTACGCAGCTGGAATCCGGTCGCGGTTGATAAAACCGAAGTCAACGCGGTCTGCGTTGCCCCCAAAGGCGAATCAGATGAAGCCCG
>Ga0164313_10002259_pt1 | contig 17289 bp, 12 predicted proteins | sample GuaBasSedimGuay4_FD_113735 | JGI IMG/M metagenome (GOLD analysis project Ga0164313, IMG submission 113735) | Subseafloor sediment microbial communities from Guaymas Basin, Gulf of California, Mexico - Guay4, Core 4569-4, 0-3 cm | ecosystem: Environmental > Aquatic > Marine > Hydrothermal vents...
GCCGCACAAGAAGTTTCGCGCCGAGGTGTATGTGTTGACGAAAGAGGAGGGTGGCCGTCACACGCCGTTCTTCCGGGGATATCGACCGCAGTTTTTCTTCCGTACGACGGATGTGACGGGGGCGGTGAACCTGGACGAGGGCGTAGAGATGGTGATACCCGGGGACAACACGAACCTGGAGGTGGAGCTAATCACCGACATTGCGATGGAGAAGGGCCTGCGATTCGCGATTCGCGAGGGCGGTCGGACCGTCGGCGCCGGCTCCATCACCGATATCCTGGAGTAACGAACGAAAAATGCGCGGTTCGAAGTGCTCCCTCCCGCCATACGTCTCGATCGCGACGCTGAGGGTGTGGTGCGTAAGATTCTCCCGCGCAGGCCAGTAGCTCAATTGGTAGAGTCCCGGTCTCCAAAACCGGTTGTTGGGGGTTCGAGTCCCTCCTGGCCTGCCAGATTCGTTCGACTGGAGCCGGCAGAATGAAGTGGTGGACACGTCTCAGAACATTTCTCTCGGAGGTCATGGTCGAAACCAAGAAGGTGACATGGCCGACCAAGTCGGAGGTCATCAACACGACGACTGTGGTGGTGATCGCATCTTTTATTTTCGGCATCTATCTCTACCTGTGTGATCTCGTCTTCTTGGTGTTGAGAAATCAACTCTTCGAAGTTTTCAAGGTCTTTTCGTAAGGAGCTGATCTCCATGGCCAAGCAGTGGTACATCATCCACACGTACTCGGGTTTCGAGGATCGCGTCCAGAAGACCCTCGAGCAGCGCGTCGAAGCGCTGGGCATGGAGGAGTTTTTCGGCGATGTGCAGGTTCCGACCGAGACTGTCATCGAAGTGAAGAACGGCAAAAAGCGCGAGGTTCGACGGAAGTTCTTCCCCGGCTATGTCCTGATCGAGATGGAGATGACGGACGACGCCTGGCACCTGGTCCGTAACACGCCGAAGGTGACCGGGTTTGTGGGCGCCGGCAAGAAACCGACGCCGCTCACCGAGGAGGAGGTCAATCAGATCCTCCATCAATCGGTGGCGACGCAGGAGAAGCCGCGGCCGACGGAAATGTACGAGAAGGGTGAGCGCATCAGGATCGTCGATGGGCCTTTCGCCTCGTTCAACGGCGTCGTCGAGGAGGTTAACCTCGATCGTTCAACGTTGAAGGTGATGGTCACGATTTTCGGTCGTGAAACTCCGGTCGAGATGGAGTTTCGCCAAGTTCAGAAGCTCGTTTGAGGAGAAGCGATGGCCAAGAAAATCATAGGAGAAATCAAGCTTCAGCTGCCCGGTGGGCAGGCCACGCCGGCGCCCCCTGTGGGCCCGGCTCTGGGGCAACACGGTCTGAATATCATGGACTTCTGCAAGGCGTTCAACGCCCGCACGCAGAAGGAGCAGGGGATCATCATCCCGGTCGTCATAACGGTCTATGCTGATCGCACGTACTCCTTCATCACCAAGACCCCGCCCGCGTCGTTTCTTCTGCGTCGGGCGGCGGGTCTCGAAAAGGGCTCGGGTGAGCCGAACCGGCTCAAAGTCGGCACGGTGACGATGGCCAACGTGGAGGAGATTGCAACGACCAAGATGCCCGACCTCAATGCGGAGTCGCTCGATGCTGCGGTCCAGATCATCCTCGGCACGGCGCGATCCATGGGCGTTGAAATCGGGGACGTGGCGGGAGTGATCGAGGTCGAGGAGCAGGAGGTAGCCGATGACTCGGAGATCTAAGAAATACCGTGAGTCGGCCGCTAAGCTCGAACGCAGGCCCTATCCCCTCGAGGAGGCGATTGGGTTGGTGAAGAGCTCGGCCTATGCGGCATTCGATGAAACGGTCGAGGTCGCGATGCGTCTGGGTGTGAATCCGCGTCACGCCGATCAGATGGTGCGAGGCACCGTCGTGCTTCCACACGGCACCGGGAAACAGCTGACCGTGTTGGTTGTGTGCGAGGGACCGGCGCAGAAAGAGGCCGAGGAGGCCGGCGCCGACTTCGTGCTTTCCGCTGACGAAGCGGTCGAGAAGATCCAGGGTGGCTGGCTCGAGGTCGATGCGATCGTGGCCACGCCGGACATGATGCGACAGCTTTCGAAGGTCGGCCGGGTGCTCGGCCCCCGTGGATTGATGCCGAACCCCAAGTCGGGGACCGTGACCGCCGAGGTTGCCACTGCGGTCACCGACATCAAGGCCGGAAAGGTCGAATTTCGGGTCGACAAGACAGCGATCATCCACGCCCCGCTGGGCAAAGTGAGCTTCTCACAAGAGAATCTCGTGGAGAACGCACGCAGCCTCATTGATGCAGTTCAGAAAGCCAAACCGGCGACCGCCAAAGGCCGCTATCTGCACACGGTTTACCTGTGCTCGACCATGGGACCGGGTGTGCAGGTCGACCTGGTCAGCCTCGAAGCGAAGTAGGAGGAGATAATGCTCACGAAAGAGCAGAAACACGAGCAGTCACTCGAGCTCCGCGACGGGCTGGCAAACGTCACGACGCTGTTCCTTCTCGAGAACGAGGGTCTCAATGTCAACGATGTCAACATCCTTCGGTCGCAGGTCCGGAAGTCGGACGCTACGTACAAGGTGGTCAAGAACACCGTCGTGCGGCTGGCCGTGGAAGGGACCGAGATGGAGGGCATTACGCCGTTCTTGAGCGGGCCGAAGGTCCTCGCCTACACCTCAGGTGACGGCGTGGCGCTGGCCAAGGTGCTCAAGACCTTCATCAAGGATCACCCGGAGCTGAGCTTCAAGCACGCATACCTCGAGGGGCAGATCCTCGAGGCTGAGGATGCTGTGAAGATGGCGGACATGCCGTCGCGAGACGAGCTGATCGCTCGCTTGCTGCAGATGCTGCAATCGCCGATGCGCCGCCTCGCGGTGGCCCTCAATGCGCCGGTGCAGCAGTTCGCGAGTGTGATCGCGCAGCTTGCCGAAAAGGGTGAAGAAACTCAGGAGCCTCAGGAAGCCGAGGAAGCTCCGGAAGCTGTGGAAGCTCAGGAGCCCCAGGAAGCTTCGGAAGCCCCGAAGGCTGAGGAAGTTCAAGAGCCCCAGGAAGTCCCGGAAGCTCCGGAAGCTCCGGAAGCTGAGGAAGTTCAAGAGCCCCAGGAAGTCCCGGAAGCTGAAGAAGATCAAGAGTCTCAGGAAGTGCAAGAGAAACAAGCATCTCAAGAATCCTAAGGAGGATCTGACAATGGCCCAATTAGAGAAAATGATGGATGAGATCAAGGGGATGACCGTTCTCGAGCTCAACGAGCTCGTGAAGGCTCTCGAAGATGAGTTCGGCGTGTCCGCCGCGGCTGCGGCGCCGATGATGATGGCCGGCGCGGTCCCCGGTGCTGCCGGTGCTGAGCAGGCCGAGGAGCAGACCGAGTTCGCCGTTCAGCTGAGCTCGTTTGGTGACAAGAAGATCAACGTCATCAAGGTCGTTCGCGAGGTTACGTCGCTCGGGCTCAAAGAGGCCAAGGAGCTGGTTGAGAGTGCGCCCACGAATGTCAAGGAGGGCGTCAACAAGGAAGAGGCCGAAGAGATCAAGAAGAAGTTCGAAGAGGCCGGCGCCCAGATGGAGATCAAGTAACGCACAACGTGCACCTTGGCCCCTGGCTACTGAGAGCATTATCTGATGACGCGGGGAGAGTCTGTCTCTCCGTGTTGAGCCCGGCCTTCTCACCGGGTTTCGTACGTAGACACCCGGTGAGTTGGCCGGGTCAATTGGTCGGGAGGGTATTCCATGACCACTAGCTCCAATGGACGGATGAGCTTCTCCAAGCATCTGTCCACAATTCCGCTGCCGAACATGATCCAGGTTCAGAGGACCTCATACGAGGGTTTTCTGCAGATGGATCTCCTGCCGGAAGAGCGCCTCTTCGGAGGTCTCCAGTCGGTGCTGTCCTCGATCTTTCCTTTCACCGACTTCCGCGAGACCTGCGAGCTGCAGTTCGTTCGCTACGAAATCGGCAACTGGACCTGCCGCTGTGGGCGCCTCGACGGGCTGCATCATCTGCGGTTGACCTGCGAGCACTGCGGCGCCAGCTTCAAGGCCGGCAGTCCTCACGAGGACTCGGTAGTCTGTCCCGATTGCGGCAAGGCGAACAAGAACCGCATCGAGATGTGCAACGTTTGCGGCACCTCGGTGGGTTTGCGTCTGAAGTTCTCAGCCGAGGAATGCCGCGAACGCGGTATGACCTACGCGATTCCAGTGCGTCTCACTTTCCGTTTGGTGACCTTTGATGTCGAAGAGGACGGCACCCGTCAGGTGAGAGACGTCAAGGAAGAGGAGCTCTATTTCGGAGAAATGCCGTTGATGACCGACACCGGTACCTTCATCATCAACGGGACTGAGCGAGTCATCGTCTCGCAGCTGCACCGGTCGCCGGGTGTGTTCTTCACCCTCGAAGGCCCCAACGACTATCTCGCCAAGGTAGTGCCCTACCGCGGCTCGTGGATCGAGTTCGAGTACGACAACAAACAGATCCTGTGGGTCCGCATCGACCGCAAACGGCGGCTGCCCGGCACCGTTTTCTTGCGCGCTCTGAGCCCCGAGCTGGAGACCAACTCACAGATTCTCCGTGGTTTCCACATCGTCTTTGACGCCCGCCTCGGCGCCAAGAAGGATGCGGCGACCTTGATGCTCGACTCGAGGATTCTCGATGTCGAAAACGAGCGCCAGAAGGCGCTGCGCTTCCGTAAGGTGGCGGAGCCGACATTGTTCGCCGGGCTGTCGCTCGACAAGAACATGCGTAGGCGCCTCGATAAGGCGACGGTGGACAAGCCCACCAAGGTGGCCGTGACCCGTGACGATCTGTTGGGCGCAATCGTCGTCGACGACCTCGTGGACGACGAGACCGGAGAGGTCATCGTTGCCGCCAACTCGAGGGTCACCGACGAGGTCCTGACCGCAGCCGAGGAGGCGGGTATAACCACCATCAGCCTCGCCTTTCCCGACTGGGATCCAGTTGGTGAGATCCTCCACCAAACCCTGGAAAAGGACACTGCAACCTCTCAGATGGGTGCGCGGATGGAGATCTATCGTCGACAGCGTCCGGGCGATCCGCCCACCGAAGAGTCGGCGACCACCCTCTTCAACGGTCTGTTCTTTGACGAACGCAAGTACGACCTTTCCAGGGTTGGACGGTTCAAGTTCAACGCCAAGCTCGGTCTTGACAAGGATCCCGATCAGCGGACTCTCGACGTCGACGATTTCATGAACCTGGTTTCATACCTGTTGCGTCTGCACCGCGATCTTGGGAGGGTTGACGACATCGACTCGCTTGCCAATCGCCGCGTACGGACTGTGGGCGAGCTGATGGAAAATCAGTTCCGCATCGGTCTCGTGCGGATGGAACGGGCGATCAAAGAGAAGATGTCGATTCATCCCGACATTGATTCGGCGATGCCGCGTGACCTCGTCAACTCGAAGCCGGTCATGGCCTCGGTGGACGAGTTCTTCGGTTCGTCGCAGCTCTCCCAGTTCATGGACCAGACGAACCCGTTGTCGGAGGTCACCCACAAGCGGCGCCTGTCGGCGCTTGGCCCCGGCGGTCTCTCACGAGAACGGGCGGGCTTCGAGGTCCGCGACGTACACTCCACGCACTACGGGAGGATCTGTCCCATCGAGACCCCGGAAGGGCCGAATATCGGGCTGATCTCTTCGCTGTCGTGCTATGCCCGACTCAACCCGATGGGCTACATCGAGTCCCCATACAAAAAGGTGGAGGGAGGGCGCGTTCTCGAGCACGTGCAGATCACCCAGGTCGGAGACACAGGCTACGAGCTCGGCCAGGTCGTGCAGCGTGCGGACTTCGAAAAGGCCAACGCTTCGGTCCGGCGTTCGAAGACCAAGAAGCTCGAGGCTTGGGGCAAGGCCCATGCCTTCTACCTCGCTGCCTGGGAGGAGGAAAACCTCAACATCGCCCAGGCCAATGCGCAGATCGACGACAAGGGCCGATTGGTTGACGACAAGGTGATCGCACGATCCGGCGGCGAGTTTCTGTTGATCGACCGCGGTCAGGTGAACTTCATCGACGTCTCGCCGCGGCAGGTGGTGTCGGTGGCGGCCGCGCTGATTCCATTCCTCGAGCACGACGACGCCAACCGGGCGCTGATGGGTTCAAACATGCAGCGGCAGGCGGTTCCGCTGGTGCGGCCCGAGGCGCCGGTGGTCGGCACCGGTATGGAGTCGGTTGTAGCCGAGGATTCTGGCGCGGTCGTGGTTTGTCGGCGGGCCGGCGTGGTCGACAAGGTCGACTGCGAGCGCATCATCGTTCGCGTCGAGGACGACGGCGATGGTGAGTTTGGGGCCGACATCTACCAAATGACCAAGTTCAGGCGCTCCAACCAGAACACATCCATCAATCAAAAGCCCCTGATCGAGGAGGGCCAGCGGGTGGTCGAGGGCCAGGTGCTGGCCGATGGTCCCAATACCCGGCGTGGTGAGCTCGCTTTGGGACACAACGTACTGGTCGCTTTCATGCCATGGCGCGGCTACAACTTTGAGGACGCGATCGTCATTTCTCAGCAGCTGATCAAGGACGACAAGTACACGTCGATCCACATCGAGGAGTTCGAAACCTCGGCCCGCGACACCAAGCTTGGCCCCGAGGAGATTACACGCGATATACCGAACGTTGCCGAGTCGGCCCTCGCCCACCTCGACGACGCCGGCATCATCCACGTAGGTGCTCAGATTCGGCAGGGATCGATCCTGGTCGGCAAGGTGACGCCAAAGGGTGAGACACAGCTCACACCGGAAGAAAAGCTGCTGCGTGCGATTTTTGGCGAGAAGGCCGGTGATGTCCGCGACGCGTCGCTGCGCTGCCCGCCGGGAATCGAAGGGGTGGTCGTAGGCGTCCAGATCTTCGCCCGCAAGGGCGTCGACAAGGACTCTCGCCAGCTCACCATCGAGAACGAGGAGATTGAACGCATCCGCACGAACTCGGAGGATGAGAAGCGAATCATCCTCGAGGTTCGCGACTCGAAGATTGAAAAGCTGCTCACCGGCGCGTTCGTGACCGAGGATGTTGCGATCCGCAAAGGCGACGAGGTGCTCGTCAAGAAGGGCAAAAAGCTGACCGCGGAGGCGCTCGGTCGGCTCAAGATCGGGCAGGTCAGATCGTTGCCGCTCAAGAAGGCGGCTCTGCTCGACAAGGTGCGTCTGATCATCCGCCAGGCGGAATCACAGGTCGAGGTCCTCGACCAAGTCAACCAGGCGAAGATCGAGCTCCTGCGCCTGGGGGACGACCTGCCTCCCGGAGTGATCAAACAGGTCAAGGTCTTCATCGCGATGAAGCGCAAGCTTCAGGTCGGTGACAAGATGGCCGGCCGCCACGGCAACAAGGGCGTCATCTCCCAGGCTCTGGCCGAGGAGGACATGCCGTTCCTGCCGGACGGGACGCCTGTGGAGATCATTCTCAATCCGCTCGGCGTGCCGTCGCGGATGAACGTCGGGCAGATCCTCGAGACCCATCTTGGCTGGGCCGGTCACGAGCTCAACATGAGCTTTGCAACACCGGTCTTCGAGGGCGCCAACGAGGATGAGATTCGCGAGATGCTGGAAAAGGCGGGCCTCCCCGAGGATGGGAAGAGCCTGCTGTATGACGGAATCACCGGCGAAGCTTTCGAGCAGAGGGTGACGGTCGGTTACATCTATATGCTCAAGTTGAGTCATTTGGTGGACGACAAGATCCACGCGCGATCCATTGGCCCCTACTCGCTCATCACCCAGCAGCCGCTCGGCGGAAAGGCCCAGTTCGGCGGCCAGCGTCTGGGTGAGATGGAGGTCTGGGCGCTCGAGGCGTTTGGTGCGTCCCATACCCTCCAGGAGCTCCTGACGGTCAAGTCGGACGATGTTGAGGGGCGTGCCAAGGTCTACGAGGCGATCGTCAAGGGCCAGGTGCCCGAGGAGCCGGGGTTGCCGGAGTCGTTCAACGTGTTGGTGCGAGAGCTGCAGGCGCTCGGGCTCGATGTGGAGCTGCTGCAGCAGGATGACGAGTGAGGGGGATGGATTATATGGATCGATCAAGCATGAGCGAAGTTCGCAGCTTCTTCGAGAAGCCGAAGCCCCTCAACGATTTCAACGCCATCAGATTGGGGCTGGCCAGCCCCGAGAAGATCAGGTCGTGGTCGCACGGCGAGGTGATCAAGCCGGAGACCATAAACTATCGAACCTTCAAGCCGGAAAGAGACGGCCTTTTCTGCGCCAAAATCTTCGGCCCGGTGACCGACTGGGAGTGCCTGTGCGGTAAGTACAAGCGCATGAAGTACCGCGGCGTAGTGTGCGACAAGTGTGGGGTCGAGGTCACCAAGTCCAAGGTTCGCCGCGAACGCATGGGTCATATCGAGCTCGCAGCGCCGGTCTCCCACGTATGGTTCTTCAAGGGTCTGCCATCGCGCATCGGCCTGTTGCTGGACATGACCATGCGCCAGCTCGAACGGGTACTGTACTTCGAGGCCTACGTCGTGGTTGACCCGGGAGACACGGACCTCGAGGACCAACAGGTACTGACCGAGGAAGAGTACCGCCAGGCCAAGGAAGAGTACGGCGAGGCCTTTGTCGCGGGGATGGGGGCGGAGGCGGTTCGAACCCATCTTGAACGTCTCGATCTCGACGAAATGGCCGCTGAGCTGCGCATGATCATGCGCACCGAGACCGCAGTCATGCGCCGCCAGAAGGCTGCCAAGCGGCTCAAACTGGTGGAGGCCCTCAGACGCTCCGGCAACCGCCCCGAGTGGATGATCGTGGAGGTGATTCCGGTGCTGCCACCGGAGCTGCGGCCGCTGGTGCCGCTTGACGGCGGCCGCTTTGCGACTTCAGATCTCAACGATCTCTACCGGCGGGTGATCAACCGTAACAACCGTCTTAAAAAGCTCCTCGATCTGCGCGCACCTGAAGTAATCGTGCGCAATGAAAAACGAATGCTGCAGGAGGCGGTGGACGCGCTCTTTGACAACGGTCGCCGTGGCCGCGTCATCAAGGGTTCCAACAACCGACCGCTCAAATCCTTGTCGGACAACCTCAAGGGCAAACAGGGCCGGTTCCGCCAGAACCTCCTCGGAAAACGCGTCGACTACTCGGGCCGATCGGTGATCGTGGTGGGACCGGAGCTCAAGTTGCACCAGTGCGGACTGCCGAAGAAGATGGCCCTCGAGCTCTTCAAGCCGTTTGTCTACCGGGAGCTCGAGGAACGGGAGTTGGCGACCACCATCAAGATGGCAAAAGAGCTCGTCGAGCTGCAAACCCCCGAGGTGTGGGACGCCCTGGAGAAGGTGATCAAGGACCATCCGGTGCTCCTCAATCGGGCTCCGACCCTGCACCGGCTCGGTATCCAGGCCTTTGAACCGGTACTGGTTGAGGGCAAGGCAATCAAGATCCACCCGCTGGTCTGCGCGGCCTACAACGCGGACTTTGACGGTGACCAAATGGCGGTCCACGTGCCGTTGTCGCCCAAGGCGCAGCTCGAGTCGTACATCCTCATGATGTCGTCCCGAAATATTCTGTCGCCGGCAAGCGGGCGGCCGCTGGCGGTGCCGTCACAGGACATGGTGATCGGGATCTACTACCTGACCACTGAAAACTACATGGCAAAGGGTGGCGGCAAGACCTTTGCCTCGGCCGAGGAGGTTTTCCTGGCCTACAACGCCGGCGTGGTCGGCACCCAGGCCCCCATCCAGCTGCGGTTCTCCGGGAAGTTGATCGACCTGGTCGCCCAGGGTGGCAGCCAGGACATGCTGCATGCGGACATAATCGAGGTTGAGGACATGCTGCTCGAAACCACGGTCGGGCGAGTGCTCTTCAACATGGAGCTGCCGGAAGACATGCCGTTCATCAACGGTCAGCTGCGCAAGAAGGGGCTGCAGAATCTGGTTGCCTTCTCGATCGCGAACATGGGGCACGAGCCCACCGTGATTTTGCTCGACAAACTCAAGGAGATCGGCTTCGAGTTCGCCACGCGCTCGGGGCTTTCGTTGTCGAGCACCGATATGGTGATTCCCGAAAGCAAACAGGAGCATTTGGAAGAGGCGTACGCAGAGGTGGATCAGGTTGAAGATCAGCGCAGGAAGGGGCTCATCACGGCAGGTGAGCGCCACAACAAGATCATCGACATCTGGCACCGGGTGACCGAGGACGTGGCCAAGGAGATGTTTTCCGGCATGTCGTCGCTGGATGCGGAGTCGGGCCAGTTCAACCCGATCTTCATGATGGCGGACTCCGGCGCCCGCGGTTCTCGGGAACAGGTGCGGCAGCTCGCCGGCATGCGAGGGTTGATGGCGAAGCCGTCGGGCGAGATCATGGAGACCCCAATCACCGCGAACTTCCGTGAGGGGCTATCCGTGCTGCAGTATTTCATCTCGACCCACGGCGCGCGAAAAGGGCTCGCCGACACTGCGCTCAAAACAGCCGACTCGGGTTATCTTACCCGGCGCCTGGTGGACGTGTCGCAGGACGTGATCGTGGTCGAACACGATTGCGGTACCGAGAACGGCATCGAGGTTTCGGCGATCACCGAGGGTGGCGAGATCCTCGAGCCGTTGCGCGACCGCGTTGTCGGGCGCGTGGCCGCCGAGGACGTCTACGACCCCATCGAAGACACCCAGATCTGGCCCGTGAACACCGACATAACCGAGGCCATCGCCAACCAAATCCAGGAGGCCGGTATCGAGCGGGTCCGCATTCGCAGCGCACTCACGTGCGAGACTGATCGCGGCGTGTGCCAGCTGTGTTACGGCCGCATGTTGGCGAGCGGGCGGTTGGTCGAGATCGGCGAGGCGGTGGGAATCATTGCTGCACAGTCGATCGGCGAGCCGGGCACCCAGCTCACGATGCGGACCTTCCACTATGGAGGCACCGCGACGCGCGGCACCGAATCGTCACGTCATGTGGCAAATCACCAGGGCAAGATCAAGTTTCTCAACGTGTCCGCGGTCGTCGACAAGGAAGGTGAGACGGTCGCGATCTCACGGACCGGCAAGGTCGTAATCCTCGATGAGCGGCAGCGCGAAAAGGAACGCTACTCGGTGGCATACGGCTCGCACCTCTTGATCGAAGACGGGCAGGATGTCGAGCCCGGAACCCCGCTGATCGAGTGGGATCCCTTCACCTCGGCCATCCTGACAGCTATCGCCGGAAAGGTGCAGTACCACGATCTGGTCGAGGGCGAAAACGTGCGCGAGGAGATCGACAAGCTGACCGGTCACGCGCACAAGATCGTCATCGAACCATTGGGCTCCGGCAAACGCATTCCGACTCTCGAGATCGTCGGCAAGGGCCGCGGCAAGAACAAGGAGACCAGGCGCTACCAGCTGCCGATCGGTTCCCATCTCGCTGTGACCGAGGGAGACGATCTGGCGGCGGGCGACGTGCTCGCCAAGATCCCGCGCGAAATGTCCAAGACCAAGGACATCACCGGCGGCCTGCCGCGAGTGGTTGAGCTCTTCGAGGCGCGCAAACCCAAGGACCCGGCGGTAGTTTCGGAAATCGACGGGACGATCCGTATCACCGAACCAGTGCGGGGCCAGCGCCGCATCATGGTCGAGGGCGCGAGCGACGAGCATCGGGAGTACTCGATTCCGCGCTATGCCCACGTCTCGGTGCAGGAGGGCGAGTTCATCCAGGCGGGTGACTCCCTGACCGAAGGCGCCGTCAACCCGCACGATATTCTTTCGATCCTCGGTGAAAAGGAGATGCAGCGACACCTGGTGGACAAGATCCAGGAGGTGTATCGTTCGCAGGGCGTGACCATCAACGACAAGCACATCGAGGTGATCGTTCGCCAGATGATGCGCTTCGTGAAGGTTGTGGATCCCGGCGACACTGATCTCCTCCTCGACCAGCAGATTCCGCGCTATCTCTTCCAGAGTGAGAACGACAGGGTGATCGAAGCCGGCGGCGAGCCCGCGACCGCAAGCTCGCTGCTGCTCGGTATCACCAAGGCCTCGCTGGCCACCGAGAGCTTCATCTCGGCGGCATCGTTCCAGGAGACAACCCGCGTGCTGACCGAAGCGGCGGTTTCCGGGAAAGTGGACAACCTCCATGGCCTCAAGGAGAACGTGATCGTGGGCCGGCTGATCCCGGCAGGCACCGGCGCGCCGCGGTACCGCCGCACGATCATCGATGCGGTCCCGGAGGAAGAGATGGAACCGCGCGAGGAGCCGGAAAACCTGTATCGCGAAATGACCGAAGCGGCGACGGCGCTCATCGATGCCAAGCCCGAAAAACCGGTCGTCGAGAGCAAAAAATAAGTTCTCTCTGCGCAAGCAGTTTTCATCGGCCGCCCACCTCGGGCGGCCTTTTTTTGTCTCCGTGCCCGCCCGCCGTCCGCGGTCTTTGACCGCGGCCACGCGGCCTCGGTCGCCACGCCCTCCGAGCGCAAGCGCTCGTCGGTCGCGCTCGACCTCGCCCGCTGCGCGCCTTTGGCGCGCCGGCGGGCTGCATTCGGGCGGGCCGACGCCCTCATCCTCTATTTTCCCCGCCCCCACCCCCCGCCCACCCGCCCTCGGAAAGCCACGTCGGGCCGGGCCCGCCGCGACTTTCCGAGGGGTAGGAGTGGAAAAGGGCCTTCGAGGCTGATTGTGGTGTGTCGACGGTGCTGGAAGCACTTCGCGTGGCGAGCACACCCGGCTACCCGTAGGTGTGAAGTCGCGGTCCTCGCGACGAGGCCCTCCGTGGCGGCGACGCGCCGACTCGAGGCTCCGAGTGGAGGGCCAAGTCAGAGGTGGGCGGAATATCCGGGCTCTAGCCCGCATATCTCACCGGGTTTTGTCGCGAGGCCGGCGAGGCGCCGTGGCCAGTGGGGTTTTCGACCCGAGGGGAGCGGAGCGCGTACTTGCGGTACGTCGAGCACCCCGAGGCGAGAAAACACCGCTGGGTGCGATGCATCGCCGGACGCAGCAGAAAGCTGGTGAGATATGCGGGCTAAAGGTCAACCGCGACAAGACGCGGATCATTGACCTGAAGAAGATCGGTGCGCGGGTGGACTTCTTGGGCTATTCGTTCAGATACGACCTCGACCTCAAGGGTCGTGGATACCGTTACCTGAATGTTTTCCCATCGAAGAAAGCACTGGCGCGGGAGCGTGAGCAGCTCCATCAGATGACGAGCCCTCGCATGTGCTTCAAGCCGATCCCGGCCCTGATCCGAGATCTGAATCGTCACCTGGACGGGTGGTCGAACTACTTCAGCTTCGGATATCCTCGAATGGCGATGCGTCACATCAACTCCTACACACGGCAGCGTCTTTACAAGCACCTCAAACGGCGGAGTCAGCGCCCCTATCGCCCTCCTGAAGGGGTGAGTTTCTACAGGCACCTTTCCGATCTTGGACTGGTGTACCGGTGATGCTCTGATGGCTGATTCATCGTGAATGCCTGCGGTGAAGTGTGCGGGAGCGCCGGATGCGGGAAAACCGCACGTCCGGTGCGACGAGGGAGGGGGTCGCGGGTCCTCAGGGACCCGTCCCCTCTACTCTACTGGTTCTTCGGGTGGGTGGGCGGCATTCCTAATTCCTAACTCCTAATTCCTAATTCGAGACGCCCCCACTCCCTCGAAAAGCCCTTTTGTAGCTTGACACCACCGGGATTCTCCAGTATTCTTCCGCGGCTCTGACTCCTGACCGGTGTCTAGCAACTCAGGAAGCCTTCAAGTGGTGACGCCACTTGGTCTTATGAACCGAAAGCAGGGAGCGACCATGCCAACAGTCTCGCAGTTGGTCCGCCAGGGCCGCAAAATGGCGACCGAGAAAACCAACAGCCCGGCGCTGCAGTCGTGTCCGCAGCGGCGGGGGGTGTGCACCCGGGTCTTTACAACCACACCGAAGAAGCCGAACTCAGCCCTCCGCAAGGTGGCTCGTGTGCGTCTGACCAACGGTATCGAGGTCACGGCATACATTCCGGGTGAGGGGCATAATCTACAGGAGCACTCGCAGGTGATGATCCGCGGCGGCCGGGTGAAGGACCTTCCGGGCGTCCGCTATCACGTTATTCGCGGCACGATGGACAGCCAGGGCGTCGAAGGTCGACGTCAGGGGCGTTCCAAATACGGTACGAAACGGCCGAAGGTCTAGGAGCAAGAGAATGTCCCGGCGAACAACCATCGAAAAACGCGAGATCCTGCCCGACCCGGTGTACAACTCGCGTCTGGTGACAAAGTTCATCAACAACGTGACCAAGGCGGGCAAGAAAACGATTGCCGAGCGGATTTTTTACGGTGCGCTCGGTTTGATTGAAGAGCGGACCGGCGACGATCCGGTCAAGGTCTTCAAAAGGGCCGTCGACAACTCGAAACCGCAGGTCGAGGTGAAATCGCGCCGGGTGGGCGGCTCCACCTACCAGATTCCGATCGAGGTGCAGTCGGATCGCCAGCAGGCGTTGGCGATTCGCTGGTTGATAGGATTCGCCAAGGCTCGTCACGAAAAGACGATGATGCAGAAGCTCGCGGGCGAGTTTCTCGATGCAGCGTCGAATCGCGGCGGCACCATCAAGAAGCGCGATGACACCCATCGCATGGCGGAGGCGAACAAGGCCTTCGCTCACTACCGCTGGTAACGGAGAGAGAAGAACCTAAGACGTCAGTAGCTCGCAGGAGATCTTTGAAAACATGTCCCGTGTCATCCCACTTGCTCAGGTCCGGAATATCGGCATCATGGCCCACATTGATGCCGGTAAGACGACGACTACCGAGCGTGTGCTCTATTACACAGGTATCAACTACAAGATCGGCGAGGTTCACGACGGGACCGCGACCATGGATTGGATGCCCCAGGAACAAGAGCGGGGCATCACCATCACCTCTGCTGCGACAACCTGCTTCTGGCGCGACCACCGCGTCAACATCATCGACACTCCGGGCCATGTCGACTTCACCGCCGAGGTGGAGCGCAGCCTGCGCGTGCTCGACGGTGCAGTGGCTGTTTTCTGCGCGGTCGGCGGGGTCGAACCGCAGTCGGAGACGGTATGGCGGCAGGCCGACCGATACCGCGTTCCGCGGGTTGCGTTTGTCAACAAGATGGACCGGGTGGGCGCCAATTTTGCCGGTGTGACCGAGCAGATTCGAGAGAAGCTCCGGGCCAACCCGGTGCCGATTCAGATTCCCCTCGGCAGCGAGGAGGAGTTTGCGGGGGTGATCGATCTGGTGCGCCTCAAGGCCTACCACTACCACGAAGAGACCCTTGGCGCTGAGTACCACGAGAAGGAGATTCCCGAGGATTATCGCGCCGAGGTCGAGGAGTATCGTGAGCGCCTCTTCGAGGCCGTCGCCGAAACCTCCGAAGCGCTCCTCGACCGATACCTGAGTAAGGGTTCGCTCGACGAGAGCCAGATCATTGCAGGATTGCGAGCGGGGACGATCAGCGGCATGTTGGTGCCGGTGCTGTGCGGCGCGGCCTTCAAGAACAAGGGCGTGCAGCCGCTGCTCGACGCGGTGGTGGACTACCTGCCGTCACCGCTCGACATTCCCCCCGTCGAGGGTTTCACCCCCGACGGGAAGGGGATCGCCATCCGCCATGCCGACGACGACGAGCCGTTCTCGGCGCTGGTCTTCAAGATCATGACGGATCCCTTTGTCGGCCAGCTATCGTTCATCCGCATCTACTCGGGAAGCCTCGCTACCGGGTCCTCGGTGATTAATGCCGCCACCGGCAAGTCCGAACGCATCGGTCGCCTGCTCAAGATGCACGCCAACAAGCGCGAGGAGATCTCCGAAGTGTACGCCGGCGACATCTGTGCGGTGGTCGGTCTGCGCAAAGCCGGTACCGGTGACACCGTGTGCGACCGTAAGCATCCCATCGTGCTTGAAGCCATAGAGTTTCCCGAGCCGGTGATTGCGATCGCCATCGAACCAAGGACGAAGGCCGATCAGGACAACCTCGGCGCCGCCCTCGACAAGCTGACCCACGAGGACCCCACCTTTCACGTCACCACCGACGAGGAGACGGGCCAGACCATCATCTCGGGGATGGGCGAGCTTCATCTGGAGATCATCGTCGACCGTCTGACCCGCGAGTTCAAGATCGGCGCCAAGGTCGGCCGTCCGCAGGTGGCCTATCGCGAGGCGATTACCGAAGAGGCCGAGGGTGAAGGACTCTTTGTCCGTCAAACGGGCGGTCACGGCCAGTACGGCCACGCGAAGATCCGGATCTGGCCCCTGGCGGATAATACCGGCTTCGAGTTTGAGAATGAGATCAAGCGGGGCGTCATCCCGCGCGAGTTCATCCGTCCAGTGGAGCTCGGCATCCGCGAGGTAATGGATCGCGGTGTGCTTGCCGGCTACCCATTGATGGGCGTAGGCGTCGCCCTCTACGACGGTTCCTTCCACGAGGTCGACTCCTCGGAGCTGGCCTTCAAGATTGCAGGATCCCTGGCTCTCCAAGATGCAGCCAAGGATGCCGGCCCGGTGATCATGGAACCGGTGATGGAGGTCGAGGCGGTCACCCCCGAGGAGTACGTCGGTGACGTCATCGGCGATCTCAACCGTCGTCGCGGTCGGGTGCTCGGTATGGAGTCGCGCGCCGGATTCCAGGTAGCGACGGTGCACGTTCCCCTTTCAGAGATGTTCGGCTACGCCACTGACCTGCGTTCGCAGACTCAGGGGCGGGCCACCTATAGTATGCAGTTCGACCATTACGACGAAGTGCCTCAGCGGAAGGCTGACGAAATCGTTGCACGCGCCACGGGAATGACGGCGTAAGGAGGCAGGAATGGCCAAAGAGAAGTTCGAGCGGACGAAGCCGCATGTCAACATCGGGACCATCGGTCACGTGGACCATGGCAAGACGACGTTGACGGCGGCGATAACGAAGACGTTGGCCGCGAAGGGGCTTGCGGACTACACGCCGTTTGATTCGATCGACAAGGCGCCGGAGGAGAAGGCGCGGGGGATTACGATCAACACGGCGCACGTGGAGTACCAGTCGGAGAACCGGCACTACGCGCACGTGGACTGTCCTGGGCACGCGGATTATGTTAAGAACATGATCACGGGTGCGGCGCAGATGGATGGTGCGGTGTTGGTGGTGTCGGCGGCTGATGGTCCGATGCCGCAGACGCGGGAGCACATCTTGCTGGCGCGTCAGGTGGGCGTGCCGTTCATCATCGTTTACATGAACAAGGTAGACCAGGTGGACGACGAGGAGCTTTTGGATCTCGTGGAGTTGGAGGTTCGGGAGCTGTTGAGTGAGTACGACTTTCCTGGCGACGACATACCGGTGATCCGGGGGTCGGCGTTGAAGGCTGGGGAGTCGGACGATGCGGATTCCGAGGAGTGCAAGTCGATATGGGAGCTGTTGGAGGCGATGGACTCCTACATCCCGGAGCC
>Ga0164313_10002260_pt1 | contig 17286 bp, 13 predicted proteins | sample GuaBasSedimGuay4_FD_113735 | JGI IMG/M metagenome (GOLD analysis project Ga0164313, IMG submission 113735) | Subseafloor sediment microbial communities from Guaymas Basin, Gulf of California, Mexico - Guay4, Core 4569-4, 0-3 cm | ecosystem: Environmental > Aquatic > Marine > Hydrothermal vents...
CTGTGCTCTGTCCTCTGGTATCTGTCCTCTGGTATCTGGTATCTGTCCTCTGGTATCTGGTATCTGTCCTCTGGTATCTGGTATCTGTCCTCTGGTATCTGGTATCTGTCCTCTGGTATCTGGTATCTGTCCTCTGGTATCTGTCCTCTGGTATCTGGTATCTGGAATCTGGAATCTGATATCCGGTATCTGGCTCAGAGGTACAAACCGCTCCCCGCCTCTGACCCGGTGCCGTCTATGGGCTTGGGCTGACGCATGTGGTCGAGTTGGTCAGTTGCGGCCATCTTCTGACTGATCAGTGATGCCTGGATGCCATGGAAGAGACCCTCGAGCCATCCGACAAGTTGCGCCTGGGCGATGCGCAACTCTGCTTCCGATGGTGTCCCTTCGTCAATCGGTATGAACACGGCATCGAGTTCTGCAACGAGGTCGTCAGAGAGCACGTCCTTGAGTTCGGCAAGGGATCGGTCGTAGATCTCACGCAATCGATCGCGTCCTGCTTCGTCGAGAGATGCCTGGCGTACCTCTTCGAGCATCGCCCGCGTCATGGACGCTATCCGGATCAGCTTCGATGGTTCGGATACGTGGGGACGTGCCTGGCCCGCATCTTCGTCCTCGGAAGGAGCAGGAAGCACTTCGGGAGTCACCGGGTCGTCGTGTGTACTGGTTGGTTGAGATTCCATGTGCAAAGCATACGATACGCACCCGTTTCCCGATACGGGTACGATGGCTCTCATATGTCAAACGAGAATGTAGAAAAGCCAGACGCAAAGCCTGGGCGACTGCGCACTGTGGCAAAGGTGGCCCTGTGGTCGGCACTGGGACTCATCATCGTCGTCATCGTTGCGGGAACGCTCTTCACCCGATACTCGGTATCGAGAGCGTTCCCCCAGACCGATGGGACGATACAGATCGCCGGTCTCGAGGGCGACGTCGAGATCATCCGCGACTCGATGGGGATCCCTCACATCTATGCGGACACGCCACACGACCTGTTTCTCGCACAGGGGTACGTCCATGCACAGGATCGATTCTTCCAGATGGATTTCTGGAGGCATATCTCCTCGGGTCGCCTCTCCGAGATGTTCGGAGACTCACAGGTCGATACCGATGCCTTCATCCGCACGCTCGGATGGGGTCGGCTTGCAGAGAGACAGTATGAAGTGGAGCCTGAAGCGTCGAAAGCGGCGCTTGACGCATTCACCGGCGGCGTCAACGCCTACCTCGACACACAGTCCCCGTCGGATGTCAGCTTCGAATACTCGATAATCGAACTCCTTAACCACGGTTACACACCAGAGCCCTGGACCGGGGCGCAATCTCTTGCATGGGGGAAGGTGATGGCGTGGGATCTCGGTGGCAATCTCGGAGCAGAGATAGGCAGGTCGATGGCCCTGGGTGTTCTTCCACCAGAGCGCGTCGCACAACTGTACCCCCCGTTTCCTGGCGATCGGAACCCGTACATCATCGTTGATGGTGAACAGGCAGAGGCGGGGACACCGGCGGCGTTGAACGCCTCAGTGGATACCAGGGGCGCGCTCGAGTCAGCATCGGCAGCCATCGAAGCCGTCTACAGACTCACTGGCGGGGGCGAAGAAACGGGTATCGGCTCGAACTCGTGGGTTCTCGGAGGGGAGCACACACCGACGGGGATGCCCTATCTCATGAACGACCCCCATCTGTCCGCCCAGATGCCTTCAATCTGGTATCAGGTTGGGCTCCACTGTCGAGCGGTCACAGATGCCTGCCCATACGATGTCGCCGGGTTTTCTTTCGCAGGCGTTCCCGGTGTGGTCATCGGCCACAATGCTGACATCGCCTGGGGGTTCACCAACGTGGGCCCCGACGTTGAGGACCTGTACATAGAGAAGATCAACCCTGCCAATCCTGACCAGTACGAGGTCAACGGCGAATGGGTGGACATGGACATTCACACGGAGACGATCGTTGTCGCAGGAGGAGAGAATCAGGAGATCACCGTACGGTCAACGCGCCATGGACCGGTGATCTCAGGGGTGTATGAACCACTCGAGGACTTCGACCTGTCGAGTGACGATCCATCGACGGACTATGTGATCGCGTTCAAGTGGACGGGTCTTGATGACGGGCTTCCCTCCGTAGCACAGCCCATACTCGGCATCAACCAAGCATCGGACTTTGACGAGTTCAAGGAAGCTGCACTTCTCTTCGCCGTTCCTTCTCAGAATATGATCTATGCGGACACCGACGGCAACATCGGCTACGTCGTCCCAGGCAACATCCCGATCCGTGAATCGGGGGACGGAACACTGCCCGTACCAGGCTGGACCGACGACTACGAGTGGACGGGATTCATCCCCTATGACGAGTTGCCATGGCTCTTCAACCCTGAGTCTGGGTACATCGTTACTGCAAACAACGCCGTTATCTCGGACGAGTACCCGTACCTGATCACGAAGGACTGGGACTACGGATACAGGGCAAGACGGATCGTCGATCTCATCACCTCGAACTTCGGGATCCCCCTCGACGATCACAAGAGAATCCAGTTTGACAGCTACGACTTGAACGCTGAGCGAATCCTCCCGTACCTGGAATCGGCCATCACCTCATCGAGCATCGACATCAACGATACGAGCCGAGTCGCGATCGACAATCTTGAGGCATGGGATCTCCAGGACTTCGCGGACAGGCCAGGAGCCGCCGTATGGAACGCAACGTGGAGCCATCTTCTCGCCGTGACGTTCCAGGATGAACTACCCGAGTCGATCTGGCCGGAAGGCAATTCGCGATGGTTCGAGGTCGTGGGCGCAATGCTCGAGAATCCGAACGACCCCTTCTGGGACGACGTGACCACTCCAGAACGAGAAACAAGGGATGACATGCTCGTGGCCGCGTTCGTTGCAGCCATAGATGAGTTGACGGACACCTTGGGATCCGATGCGTCCACGTGGACCTGGGGTGCGCTCCATGAGATGACCTTCATCAACCAATCGCTTGGGATGTCTGGCATTGCGGTCGTCGAGGATCGGTTCAACCGCGGTCCGTACCCCGCGAGCGGCAGCAAGGGCGTCGTCAATGCCGTCGGATGGTCAGCAACTGAAGGCTTTGAAGTGAACTGGCTTCCCTCGATGCGGATGCTCGTGGATCTCGATGACTTCTCCAACTCGCTCGCGATCCACACAACGGGACAATCAGGCCACGTCGACGCTGACCACTACGACGACATGATCCCGCTCTGGCTCAATGGCGAGAACGTGCCTTTCCTGTGGGAACGGGCCGACATCAGAGCAGACGCGCAAGCAACGTTGAATCTGACACCGTGAGGATGTCGTATTACGCATCACGTACTTCGTATTCCGTACTCCGTAGGAAGAGTCTGCCTTGTACTTCGACGTCTCCCCCAGCTCGGGAGGCATGCAGGACGGTATCTCCCGCCTCATCTGCCCGATCGACCTCCGATGTCTGAGTACGGAATACGGAGTACGGAATACCGAGTACGACCTTCCTACACCGTTTCTGCATTCACTCTGATCGTGTGCCATCCCTCGGCGCCGTTGGGAGCCGGTGGCACTTCGACCTGGGACTGGGTGAACCCGGTCGCGTCTGTGGCTCGCACGGAGATGATGTGCTCTCCCTCGTCAAGGACCGCATCCAGTTTCCACTGGATCCACGCGTTTTCAGAGAGCGGTTCGGACAATTCAGCGAACTGCCAATCGCCACCATCGATCCGAACCTCGACGAAGTCGACACCAACCACAGGTGCCCATGCAACACCCGCAAGCGTGAACGGGCCGGCCTCAACCTTGGTCCGATCGCGGGGTCTATCGATACGAGACTGCGTCTTGATCGGTCCCTCCTTGGACCAACCACGCGGGATCCAGTATCCGTCGAAGGAATCCCACGTCGTGAGTTCGATCTCCGTGATCCACTTCGTAGCCGACACATAACCGTAGAGGCCGGGTACGACAAGCCTTGCGGGGAAACCGTGGTTGGCAGGTAGCACCTCACGGTTCATGCCAATGACGAGCATCGCATCCCTGTCATCGAACGCGAATTCCGTGGGGAACCCCGACGTCCAACCATCGATCGATCGACCAACGACCTGTTCAGCACCTGGCTGGACCCCTGCTAGATCGAGGATGTCTCGAAGGAACACACCTGTCCACAGCGCGTTGCCGACAAGCCTGTCCCCCACCTCGTTGGACACACACGACAGGGTGGCATATCTCTCGACGAGTGGCATAGATGCGATGTCGTCGTAGGTAAGGACGATCTCCTTGTCGACCATGCCCTTGATTGTCAACGTCCACTCGGCAGGATCGATCGTCGGAACAACGAGCGCTGTGTCGATCCTGTAGAACGTGGCGTTGCCCACAACGACCGGTGTGAGGCCTGCAAGTCCGAAGTCGTTCGCTGACGTGGGATCGACTTCTCTCTCGATTGGCTCGGGAAGGGTCAGCGCAGCGCGTTGGGCTTCGGCTCTGCCGCGGATCCTCCCGCGACCGAGACCGATCGTCACCACAGTGACCGTGGCCGCACCCGCGATTCCGAGCAGGAGTCGCCGCCGCGCAATATCGGGCACATCGTTGCCCGAGACGTCCGACTGACGAGGTTTCGACCATAACTTGATGCCGTACCACGTTGCGATACCGATACCCATGGCAACCATCGTGGAAGCAAACGCCGCGATCGGTATCACACCTGGCTGGGTCATCTGGGCCGCAATCCCGATAAGGCCGGCGATTCCGAATCCGGCGACGATCGGCCACGGCCTCTTCGTTGATGCCTTCCCCAGGAACCAGCCAACCAGCAACGCAACGATGAAAATACCGATTGCAAGAACCGCTTTGTCTGCCGTTCCGAAAGTAGAGATGGCGAACGTCTTGAGCCACTTCGGGGAGACATCGATGACGTACGTGCCAATAGCTGAGATTGCTGACGGGACGGATTTGAACATGCCTGAGAACAGTTCTGTAAATCCCAGAGCAACAGCGACGCCAGCCGAACCGGCCCAACCGGATCTGCGTTTCGCTTTCGACGGTTCTTCAACGTTCATGTCTTCAGTGGTCATGTCGGTATTGAACACTGTCGCGAACGAAATGACTCCCCTAGATGTCCAAAATGGCCAGAAATTCACTCTTTGGCAAGGAGTTCAGCACCGATGATGTCCTGACCCACCCCTTGCGCGCCAACGAGACTCCCCATCGCATGTTCGCGAAACCCGATGTGTGGTGAGAATCTGTCGAGATGACGAGGCGGACACCAGGCACTTCGGCAGCTCTACGCAGAAAGGTCGCAGGAAGGTCGAGCCGTTGCAGGCTTGAGTTGATCTCGAGAGCCGTCCCTGTCGCGGCGGCCGCTTCGAGCACAGCATCAAGATCGAATGTGATGCCGGGCCTACTCCCGATCCTGCGGCCTGTTGGATGGCCGATGATCGTCACAGCGGGATTCTCCATCGCGGTGATGATCCTCGCCGTCTGGGTGACGGAGTCGAGGTCGAAGTGTGAATGCACGGACGCGACACCGATATCGAAGAGTTCGAGGAACTCCGCGTCGTAATCAACGGAACCGTCCGCAGCGATATTGAGTTCGACCCCGGCCAGGATGGCCATCTCAGGCCGCAACGCGCGCTGTTCCTGGATCTCGGCGTGTTGCTCAAGCATCTCGTCCCGGGAGAGTCCGTTCATCCTCAGGTTCTCAGCGTGATCGGTGATCGCTACGTACTCGAGGCCCGCGGCGCAAGCAGCATCGAGCATGTCGGAGAGACGGGAGCGTCCATCACCGGATCGATCGGTGTGGACATGAAGATCCCCCTTGATGTCCTCGATCCTGATCGGGACCGGCAGCAACCCCGCGTCAGCAGCTGGAATCTCCCCCGCTCCTTCCCTGACTTCAGGCGTGATCCACTGCAGCGACAACGCAGAGTAGATCTCACTCTCTGACCGCGCCGCAATGGTCTCACCCGACGCGAGGGACGACAACGAGTACTCATTGAGCGTTGCCCCTCGGTCAAGGCTGCGTTGGCGTAATTCGATGTTGTGGCCTTTGGATCCCGTGAAGTACATCCACGCTGCACCGAAGCTCTTCTCAGGCACGACCCGCAGATCAACCTGCATCGTGTCGTCGACGACGACCGATGCCTTGGTGCCTCCCGTACCGAGAGTCGCCGTCACACCGGGTAGCCCCATGAAGGCAGCCATCACCGAACCGGGATCATCTGCGGCTACGAGGATGTCGATGTCCCCGATCGTCTCTGACAGCCTCCGCAGGCTGCCTGCGTACTCCATGCGATCGATGTCAGCTGCCGCGGCGAGTTCCGCCATCACCCTCGTGGCGATCTCCATCGCCTCGGCGATCGGTGTTCTTGACTCATTCGAGTGGATCCCGAGAAGTTCGATCGAACGTGCGATCTTCTCCTCTGATTTTGCGCCTAGCCCCGGCAGCGTGCGTAGAAGCTGCTTGTCAAGGGCATCTTGAAGGCCGACGACATCGACCACACCAAGACGGTCATGGAGCAGCAAGACCGTCTTGGGCCCCAACCCGGGAATCTTCATGAGGTCGAGCATCGTCGATGGGAACCTTCTCTTGAGCCGCTCCACCTTGCCGATACTCCCGTTGGCAGCGAACTCAACGATCTTGCGGGCTGTTGAATCACCGATGCCGTCGATCTCGACCAGTTCCGCGACCGACATCTCCGAAACATTGGAGTGTGTCGCAGCTATCGCATCGACGGCCTTTTCATACGCCCTGGTGCGAAAGGACTGGCTCATGCCATCCTCGAGTTGTGTGAATGCAATGAGTTGGCGCAGCGCCGCTATCACAGAGGCGTTCGAAGGCTTCATATCGACATCGCCACATAGGCGACGAACAGTCCGATCAGGACAAGGCCCTCGACACGCGTGACGCGTTGAGCTGTCGCAGCGAATACACCTGCAAAGACGGCAGCAGAAACCATGATGACGATCAATATGGGATTCAACGAGGTGATCGTTCCCGGCTGGACCATGATCGCCAGGCCTGCCACGCCGAGGGAGTTAAAGAGGTTCGACCCGAGCACGTTCCCCAGGACAAGGTCCGACTGACCCCGCCGTGAGGCCGCGATCGCAGCCGAGAGTTCAGGCAAGCTCGTGCCAACACCCGTGATGAGCCCCATGAACACCACGGACAGACCCAGGGCCGTGCCGATACCCTCGACGCCTATCAGCAGTTGTTGCCCCGCGACGACGGTCGCAACCAGAGCCACTGCACCGTAGATCACCTCGACCCAGAGGCGATCGGGATCAACCTCGATGTCATCAAGGTCGCCTGCCGGGGCCTTCGTGCTCTGCCTTCCCCATCGCACAAGGAGCCAGATCGCCACGAACATTCCAACCACGAGTATCGACCCTTCGATGCGGGACACTGTCCCGTCAAGGAGGATGGCGGCGAGGAGCAACACTGCAACAAGCATGAGAGCACCTTCGCGCCTGATTACCGCATGGGTTGTCGACACGGCGGCGATCACTGCCGCCGTGCCGAGCACCAAAGTGATGTTTGCCGTATTCGACGCAACGACATTGCTCAAAGCAAGGTCGAGGTTCCCCTGCGTCGAGGCGACAGTCGAAACAACGAACTCTGGAACGGACGTCCCGAACCCGACGATGACGGCTCCGATGATCACCGTTGAGATATTGAGCGTCTTGGCTATTCGCACAGCGGACAGCACTAACCGGTCAGCTGCGACGATGAGGACGACAAGACCCGCAACCACTCGCAATATGTCGATTTCCAAGCTGCGGCCTCCCAACACGGAGATGGTAACGGTGGGCGCGTGAGACACCGGATCAACCCTCCACCTGCCTAAGCTTGCGTGTCTATGAGCGACTATGGCGAGCCCATCCACGAAACCTGGCTGCAATCGGATGGCATGCTTCCCAGACGCTTCCTGAGACCCGTGCTCGAATTCACACGCATCGAGGCCGCTGGAGGCATTCTCCTGCTCATCGCTGCCATCATCGCCATCATATGGGCGAACAGCCCGGCCTTCGAGAGCTATTTCACACTGTTCAACACAGAGTTGGATATCAGAATGGGCCCCATCCACCTCAGCGAGTCGCTCAAGGACATCATCAACGATGGCCTCATGGCCATATTCTTCTTCGTCGTCGGCCTTGAGATCAAGCGCGAACTTGTCGTGGGCGAACTCAACTCCTTCAAGAAGGCATCTCTGCCTGCAATGGCCGCACTCGGTGGCATGATCATCCCTGCCCTCATCTATCTCGCTTTCGTGATTCCCACAGGGGATCCAGAGGCCATCCGCGGCTGGGGAATACCGATGGCAACGGACATCGCGTTCTCTGTCGGTGTGGTTGCACTCCTTGGCTCGCGGGTCTCGGTTGGCGCCAAGCTGTTCCTCCTGGCCCTGGCCATCGTCGACGACATCGGCGCCATTGCGGTGATCGCTGTCTTCTACACCGAAGACCTCAACTTCGCATACCTCGCCATGGCAGCGGTCCTGATCGTCGTCGGATTCTTCGGACGGAGGGCTGGCATCACATCGATGGTGTTCTACGTTCCCCTCGCCATAGTGATCTGGTACGGGTTCCTCGAGTCAGGAGTCCACGCCACGATCGCCGGCGTTGTCCTCGGTCTGCTCACGCCCGTCGCGGCCAAGTACTCAGATGAACAGTTCAGACAGAAGGCCGTCCAGGTTCTCGACCGATGGGACCAGGACTACGCCTCCCCCCATTCGGCGGAACGACTCGACCAGGACGCCCTCGAGTTGGCCGCCGTTGCGCGCGAGTCCGTTTCGCCTCTCGATCGACTGGAGCACATGCTCCACCCGTGGTCATCGTTCGTGATCGTCCCCATTTTCGCTCTCGCAAATGCCGGAGTCAGATTCATCGGTCAGGAGGCCTCGTTCGCCGAGCAGCTGACCAGCCCGATTCTCATGGGCGTCGCTGTCGGTCTGATGGTCGGAAAGCCAATCGGCATCTTTGTCGCAACGTGGATCGGGTTGAAGCTGAAGCTCGGTGTCCTGCCGCCGAGAACGACGATGGCGACGATCTTCGGCCTCGGCGCTCTGGCGGGCATCGGCTTCACCGTGTCGCTCTTCGTGTCCGAGCTGGCGTTCCGTCACGAACTGTTCGTCAACGAGGCGAAGCTCGGCATATTCATCGGTTCCGGTTTTGCCGGCATCATCGGTGCACTGATTCTGTGGCTCATCAAGACGCCGTCCGATGATGCATCCAAAGATGCTGATCAGCTCCTTCCCTCTCACGACGCGACCTGATCGGGAACACATCCGGGCGACCCGTAGTTGTGGTCACCATGACATCTGGACCCAACCCCGCAATGGCAGCCTGGAGCATGGTTCGCGCACGACGCCTGCCAGCCCCCCGACCAAATTCTCAAGACATGACCGCGATCGATCACAGCGACCTCGCACGGGTGCTCGATACCTTCGCAAGTTCGGGGACCCCATCGCTGAGTGACAGTGCTGACACGCTCGAGCGCTATCGAGACTCCATGGAGGCCATCGACCCCGACGACCTCAACGCCCCGGAAGCCCTTGCGTTCTGGATGAACCTGTACAACGCGGGAGCGCTGCGGGCGGCCGGACTCGCCTTCGATGAAGACATGGGATCCGTCTTGCGAGTACCAGGCGCGTTCTCAGCACCGTGGGCGACGGTCGCGGGCAAGGACATGTCACTCGACGACATCGAGCATGGGAAGATCCGGAGATTCGGGGATCCGAGAATCCACGGAGCGTTGGTCTGTGGATCTGCCTCTTGCCCGACACTGCGTGGCGAGCCGTTCACCGGTGAGTTCCTCAACCATCAACTCGATGATCAGTTGCGGTTCTTCGTCTCTCACGGTGGAGGTTCGGTCAACAGGTCAGACAACACCGTGTGGCTGTCGTCCGTGTTCAAGTGGTACGGCAGGGACTTCACCTCCCCACACACGATGCCGAACCTCGCGCCGGCCAACACAGACCGCCTCCGGGACACCGTTGCGTACTGGTTCAGTCCTGATGACGCGGCCTACATATGGGCGAACCAGCCGGAAGTCGTGTTCATGCCCTACGACTGGGGGCTTGGCTGCTCCGTGGCCTGAACCTGGGAACGCACACCGAGCAGGAAGAACACGACGGCCATCACAGCTGCAGCGATATCGAATGGGATCACGTATCGGGCGAGATCGGGACCTGACACGATCCATGAACCACCAGGCCCGAACCCGACGATCGACAGATAGTTCCAGATCGACCAGACACAGATAATTCCCAGTACCGAGCCAGCAGCGATCGCCCAACCCCTTGCGAACGTTCGATAGACGCCGATCGTCAGGGCCGCACCTGCCCATGCGATGTCAAGAGCAGAAAGGAGTTGCAGGAATTGGAGCGATGGGTCGAAGCCGAGAGCCGCCGACGAGGCCAATGTGATCAGGCCAACGGTCCCTGTGACCAGCACGACCAACCCGACGCCGCTGGCGATCGAGCGCCACGCTGGGCTCCACGGCATGCCTGTGAACCACGGCTCGTCGCCAAGGTTCATCACTGTGATCGTCATGGCGTGACCGATGGCCACCAGCACGACCAGTTGAGCGATGAACCAACCCAGAGGCGATTCGCTCGGAGTCACTGCCAGCAGCGGTAGGGAGAGGATCAGCCCGCCGACGAGAAAAGGTACGACGCGCAACAATGCACGTTCGATAGGCGGCATCGTCACACCTGCGTCGGCCGAATTCCGATGCGCCCTTCGTGGATCCTGCGCTCAGCGATCTCGAGGTATTCAGGAGACAGGTCATATCCGACGTAGTGACGATCTGCTTCGACCGCTGCAACCGCGGTGGTGCCCGATCCGACGAACGGATCAAGAACGAGATCGCCAGCGAAGGTGTACAGCTCGATGAGGCGGGCAGGAAGCTCCACAGGGAAAGGAGCCGGGTGTCCAACGCGCCGTGCAGACTCAGGAAGGATGTCCCAGATCGAGACGGTCGCCTTGAGGAACTCCTCCTTCGTGATGGTGTCTTCACCCTTCCTCACTCTTGAGTATGACCCTTTGGACGCAACGATGATGTACTCGTGCACATCGCGAAGCGTTGGGTTCTTGGCAGATCTCCACGACCCCCATGCACAGGATCCACCAGCGGATTTCGCTTTCTGCCAGATGATCTCACCACGCAGATCGAAACCGATCTCCGTCAGAAGAGCTGCCACGTACTGGTTGAGTGGGATGTAGGGCTTGCGGCCCAGGTTCGCAACGTTGACAGCGATGCGCCCCCCTGGCTCGAGCACGCGGTGCGTTTCGGTGAAGACCCTGCGGAGTAGGCCGAGATAGTCCTCGATGGCGAGATCGTCATCGTATTCCTTGCCGACGTTGTAGGGAGGGGAGGTCACCATCAACGCCACACAGTTGTCAGGGATCTCGTGCATGTCCTCAGCGGAGTGGCAGAAGAGCTGATCGACGACACTGGCTGGTGGCTCCGTCACGTCTCCCAGGTCAACATCTGCCCTGGGTTCGACCATCTTGCGGGCATAGAACTCAGACGCGTCATGGCCTTCGCGCTTGGACGTTCCGAATTTTCTTGTGCTTGTTGCCACAGATATCTCCTTGCGCGGAACCGTAGCACTCCAATACCGGACAATCGGGGAGCCTCAGCGAACAGCTGCCTTGTAGGAGCCAAGGTTCAACAATTCCGTTGCATGTGCCGGAGGCGGATCGAGTACCCGCTTGAGTGCCTCTGGCCCTGCATCATGGACAAGATCGATGAAAGTTCGATAGCTCCACGCAACACCAGCCGGTCTCGACTCGATGCGTGTCAGGTTCGCCCCCCTGAGCCCGAGTTCGGCCAGCACGAGGGCAAGGGACCCGGGAGTGTGCGAGAAGGTCACGACGATCGTGGTCTTGTCGTCGTCCTCATTGACCTCCGGATCGCCAACGCGAAGAACCACAAAACGGGTGGTGTTGTGATCTTTGTCAAGAACGTTCTCGAGAAGGACGTCAAGCCCATATGCGGCACCTGCACGTGGCGGGGCGAGCGCCGCTACTGCCGGGTCTGCGAGTTCGGCGACCTGTCTGACGGCTCCGGCTGTGTCTGCGGCGGGGACGGCTTCGACACCAAGGGCCACAAGCGCATGCTCAGCCTGGGAGAGTGCCTGGGGGTGAGATCGAACCTCGCGAATGTCCTCGAGCGTCGCACCGGGTAGACCGTGGAGAGTGTGGCGAACTTCGACGAGGTGCTCCGCGATGATCGAGAACCGTGCGTGGTCTCCATTGCCAGGAAGGCGATCGAGAACGGGAAGGACGGATCCCGTCGTTGAGTTCTCAACAGGCACAACCAGCCGGTCGATATCGCCGCCCTCGAGCGCATCGAACGCGAGAGCGAACCCTGCATGGCCGATGTACTCGTCTGACGGAAACAGTTCGGTGGCTGCCCTGTAGCTGTAGCTGTGGGCCTCGCCCTGATATCCGATCTTCATGGGGGGGAAGGTATCAGCTTTTAGCCCGGAAGAAGTACTTGGTACTTGGTACTTGGTATTTGGACGGAATCCGGCGTCAGATACCAAGTACCAAGTACCAAGCACCAAGCACCAAGTACCCTCTTCCCCCATGACCGCCAACCCCGCATCCTCCCGCAAACGGCCTGAAGCGACGTTCGCCTTTGGGATGTTCGGGATCGAGGGCGGGTTCGCGGTGAGCCACCAGTACGACAGGACCCCGGCGATTATCAGGCCGGGCGATCCAGTATTGCTGCGGACCGCAACGGTCCCCGGGTACGCCGAAGTGAATGCCTACGTGCTTGATGGGGATGGGCCGTTCACGTCGACACAGGTACGCGACCAGGGCACTGTGGTTCCGTTCTACCGATCCGGTGACGGCTGGGCTGCCACCCTCTTCGGGAAGCCTGACAAGACGACCTCGCACTACATAATCGAAGCGACCCACACCGACGGGTCTCGACACTACGCGGACGGCCGCCTGCCCCTCGACAAGGCCAAGGTCTTCGCTCATCGTTCGACCTCGCGAACCCCGCCTGCGTGGACACGAGACACCGTTGTGTACCAGATCTTCGTGGACCGTTTCGCGAACACAGACAGCATCCTCACGATGCCAGAGCCTGACAACAACTGGGCTGGCGGCACCCTCGACGGGGTAACGGCACACCTCGACTGGCTCAGAGACCTTGGCGTTGACTGCGTGTGGTTGACGCCGATCTTCACGTGTCACAGCTACCACGGATACGACACAGTCGATATGACGTCTGTCGATCCACGATTCGGTGGAGACGACGCTCTGAGGCGACTCATCAGCGCGGCACACGACAAGGGCATACGCGTGCTCCTCGACTTCGTGCCGAACCACATCTCGCACGAGCATCCCTGGTTCCGTGATGCGATACACGGCGGCGCCAAGCGAGACTGGTTCTTCATCGACGACGATGGTTCGTATCAGATGTTCTTCACATCTCGCACCATGCCAAAGGTGAACCTTGACCACCCCGACGCCCGTGCTGCAATGCTCGATATTGCTCGATACTGGATCGAGGAGTTCGGGATCGACGGGTACAGGATCGACCACGCACTCGGCCCGTCTGAGTCGTTCTTTGCAGCCCTGACCAGCCATGTCGAGAGCATCGACCCTGACATCTGGATGTTCGGGGAGGTCACAGCCACAGCGCACCTGTCTCGGCGATACGGCGGGATCCTCGATGGTGTGACAGACTTCCCGTTCGCCTACGGCCTGAGAGAGCTTTTGGCAGGGCGACTCGCGCCTGACGCGTTTGCCGAGATCGAGCGAGAATCCGCGGCAGTACTGTCTCCAGACGAGTTCTCGTGGGTGCGGTTCTTCGACAACCACGACATGGCCAGGGCGATCCATGGATGGCAGGGCAGCGAACATACCCTCGAACACGCTCTCGACATCCTGTTCTCGCTTCCCGGTGTGCCCTCCATCTTCTACGGAACCGAGCAGGCGTTGTCACACCAACGGGGCGAGGCTGAGGGCGGTCTGAGCGTTGGCAGGGTGCCCATGCAGTTCGATGCATCGCTTGAGATCCTGGAGACGACCAAGCGTTTGATCACCCAACGCAGAGAAAGCACAGCGCATCAAGGCACGCCTATCTACTGGAGCGAAGATGGCACCCGCTGGTCATGGGGCAACCTCGAGGGACAGCTCTGAGTACTACGTACTTCGCTCTTCGTTCCGAATCCTCAACTGGGTGGCCTGCCTGTGGAGCGACCGATGACGAGTTCGGCCCGGAAGCGTTGGGTGGGGACATGGGGGCTACCGGCCTGGTCACCCACGAGAAGCGATGCGACGGCCGTGGCCATCTGCGCTGTGGGTTGGCGAAGCGTTGTCAGAGGTGGGTCCGTGCGTCGAGCGAGCGGGGAACCATCGAATCCGATCACGGATACATCTTCGGGCACAGACGCACCCCATGCTTGGGCTGCGCTGATGACCCCGATCGCCATGATGTCATTACCGCACACGATCCCCGTGACACCTTGTTCGAGCAGTTGGGCTGCGCCTGCCTGGCCTCCCTCGAGCGTCCACGGCGTCTCTGAGATGAACGTTGGGTCGTAGCCAAAATCGAGATCGATGAGGGCGTCACGATAACCGGAAACAAAATCGTTGGCTGCGGCATACCTGCTCGGACCGACCACCAACCCGATTCTTTCGTGTCCGAGAGTACCTAGATGACGTACCGCGTGCGCAGCCGCCGCTCTCGTGTCGACAGCAACCGATGGCAGTGGTGGCTGACCAGCAAAGCCGTTGACAAGAACGACAGGGACTCCCCGATCGACGAGTTCCTGATAGGACTCGTAACCGACACCGGGCATTGCATAACGCCCGTTGATCACCACGACACCCGACGCTCCCTGATCCGCCAGATACGTGAGAAAGTCCTGCTCATGCACCGTTTCGGCAGTTGAAGAGCACACCAGAGATAGGTAGCCGTGGTGCGCAAGGACAGACTCGATGCTCTGGGCAAGGTGGGGAAAGATCGGGTTCGACAGTTCCGGTGTCACGATCCCGATCGCGCCGGTACGTGACCTTCGTCTCGTGTCATCGCTGTACCCGAGGTCAGAAAGCACATCGAGGACGCGGCGACGTGTCGTGTTCGCAACGCCTGGCTTGGCGTTGAGCACACGACTGACGGTTGCTTCGCTGACATCAGCTTGCAACGCTATCTCTGAGAGTTTCGGCCTCATGCCCTAAGGATGCACCGTTTGCAAGACTATTGCAAGAACTTTGCAAAACTTTCGCAATCTCTTGCAAGAATGTTTGCATTCCGGATACACTGAACGCATCGCTCACCGAGCGGTTGACACGATTCCTACAACAGGAGGACCCGACACAATGAAACGTCGGTACACGATCATGGCCGCGGTCATTCTCGCCTTCTCGCTCCTCGCAGCAGCATGCTCGAGCAGCGATTCCGGCGATGCAGAGACCACAACAACGGCTGCAGAAACAACAGAGACAACAGTGGCCCCGGCCGCCACAACGACGACGGCCGCTGCCGCAACGACGACAGCACCGGCAGCAGACCTGCCACCACTCGTCGTATGGGCAGACGAGAAGCGCGCTCCGGTCATCGAATCGATCGCTCCGGCGTTCACCGAAGCCACAGGCGTTGAGGTGCAGGTCACCCTCGTCGACTTCGGCACGATGAAGGACGAGGTTTCGACCAAGGGTCCCGCAGGTGAAGGCCCAGATGTCTTCATCGGCGCCCACGACTGGGTCGGCGAACTCGCAACCAACGGATCGATCTCACCGATCGACCTCGGCGGACGCGACAACGAGTTCACGGAAACCGGGCTCAACGCCCTCAAGTGGGATGGCGCACAGTACGGCCTCCCCTACGTGACCGAAGCAGTGGCCATCTACTACAACACGGACCTCGTCCCTGAAGCCCCCGCCACGATGGCGGAGCTCACGGCTGCGTGTGATGCGATTGAGGTAGACAACTGCCTCGGCGTACCAGGCGGCAACGACGGTGGCGATGCATATCACCATCAGCCGTTCCTCACCGTGGACGATGGCTACATCTTCGGCTACGATCCCTCAACAGGGTTCGACGTCGCAGACATCGGCCTCGGCACGGATGGCGCAATCTCAGGTGCAACGGTTCTTGAGACGCTCGTCACTGACGGCTACATTGCCTCAACGAACTACGACGATGCAAAGAACCTGTTCATGGAGGGCAACGAAGCCTTCTGGCTCACCGGCCCGTGGGAGCTCGGCGCTCTCGAAGATCAGGACGCAGTCAACTGGGGCGTTATGACGCTGCCAACTGTTGACGGCAACATCATGAGGCCGTTCGTTGGAGTCCAGGGCTTCTACCTGTCGGCGTTCGCCCAGAACTCGGCTATCGCTGAGGAGTTCCTCTTGAACTTCATCGCAACCGATGACACGATGCTTGCGCTCTTCGAGGCAGACCCTCGTGGATCTGCACACATCGCGACGATCAAGACGATCTCAAGCGATCCGATCAACGCAACGTTCGCTATCTCAGGCGAGACAGGGCAGTTCATGCCCAACGTCCCTGAGATGGGTGCAGTCTGGGGACCAGTTGGTGACAACTTCCTCGCACTGCGCAACGGCGACATCGATGCTGAGACCGCGATGACAAACGCTGCCGAGCAGGTTGCAACCGTAATCGCAGAGGGCTGACCCTCTACCTCTCACGAGGTACAACTGAAGTTCGGGGAGAGCGCAAGCTCTCCCCGAACTCGTTTCTGGGCCTGATGTCGCGAACCTGCGTACAATCGTGACACAAGGAGGCCATACACACGGTGGCAGGTTCACTCAGCAACTGGGGCAAAGGGTTCTGGATTCGCCTGATTCTGCTCGGCCTTCTCGACGCTGTGGCTCTGTGGGCCGGCCTGATCCTCATTGCAGACGGATCCATCGTCATGCTCATCGCCCTCATTATCGGGACGACCTTCATCAACTGGGTGTATCTGTGGCCACGCACCGAGGCGCTTCGCTGGATCACCCCAGGCCTCGTATTCATGACGATCTTCGTCGTCATACCGATCATCTACACGTCGTATGTCTCGTTGACGAACTGGCGAACCGGCAACGTCACGTCGAAAGAACAGACCATCGACTTCTGGGAGGCGAAGGTCTACGTCGATCCCGACGCCGAGGGCATCCTGTTCGATCTGTACGTCTACACGGATGATTCTGGCAGTATCGACGGCTTCAGGCTCTTACTCATCAACGAGGATGGAGACTATGTCTACGGTGACCCCAGACTACGCACAGAGGGTCCCGTTGACGGTGCTGTGGAGGCCGAGGGCACCTTCGATTC
>Ga0164313_10002261_pt1 | contig 17276 bp, 17 predicted proteins | sample GuaBasSedimGuay4_FD_113735 | JGI IMG/M metagenome (GOLD analysis project Ga0164313, IMG submission 113735) | Subseafloor sediment microbial communities from Guaymas Basin, Gulf of California, Mexico - Guay4, Core 4569-4, 0-3 cm | ecosystem: Environmental > Aquatic > Marine > Hydrothermal vents...
CGTACTGAAACTGGATAACAAGGTGGACATTCTTCATGATGCTATCCTTGAATACTTGCGCGATATTCGTCAACACAGTCTGACCGATAAACAAAGTGACCGTTTTCAGACATTAATGAGTGCCACGGTGAACCTGGAAAACCTGGCAAATATTATCAATGATGAATTAGTAGCGGTTAGCAAAGACTTTAGTGAGCTAAATATGGAACCAAGCGAAGCGACCCTGATATTGGTGCAAAACCTGGCGGATAAGATAGCTTATGCGATTGACCAGGTGATTCAGGCGGTAAGAGATGATGATGAAACAGCCGCAGAAGAGGTTATAACTCTCAAAGAGGAGATTCAGCAGATAGCCCAGCAATTCCTCATGCGTCAGTCAGAGCGTATTGGAATCGTGGATGCAGGGCATCTCGATATGGTGCGGATGGAGATGGAGTTTCTGGATAAGTTACGCAGCATCTATACCCTGGCCAAACGCATTGCTAAAGATTTTGTGCCCGATGAAGTGGCAAGTAAGGCGTGAGTTGTTATATGAGAAAAGTAAAAATAGGAGGTTCTGTGATAATTGCGGGAACAGGTAGAAAGCCATCGGCTTTAGAGAGATAGTCACTCGCATCAAGTGTAATCCATTCCGATGAATTGCTGCTTTATACTTATTTATTGGTTTTTTATAAGCCTGAAATCTGATTTGTCATGTGTTAAATCATCTTTGTCTCTTGCAACTAATATAGTCATCAATCAAATAATCACCTTAGATTGCTATCAAACTACTCCAGCACCTAATCAATAAAAGGCCCAAGTTTCGATTTTTCTAATGCTTTTTTATCATTGTTAAAATATTCAGGTACAGGATAATCATCAGGTCTAAAGTCTGAATCGGGAAAATCTTTTTCACGCCCTTTCTTTTCACTTCTAGGTAATGATAAAACAAAGGCAGCAACATCATAAGACTGCTCTATGGTTAATATTGGTGTTGTACTGTTTGCACCAAGCGGCATATTTGCGTGAATAAACCGACTGTCTTTTTTAAGACGGCTCATCCCGGCGCCATTATTGTATGAGTCTTTAAAGTTATCTGCCATAAACCTGCTATTTAAAATGCTTGAGAGCGGGATTAAGGATATACATAACAATAATCATGGGCAACATTACCCCGAACATCATGACCATCGATGCTGTTTTTAATAACACCACACCACCCAGTACCAGACCGGCGATCACATACAGTTGAAATCCCCAGCGCTGCAAGTACCACATCGCAATGCCAGCAATCACTGATGCAATGGATGACAAGCCGAACAGTACCAGTGCAAGCGTTGTATGGTCAGCAGACATGCCGCGGGCAATAGCCCAGAAAATAAAACCATGGATAACAACATAGATCAGAGCGGCTGTCTGAGACTTGCTGCGATGAGGTGTGTGCTGATTTGAATGATGTGATGTGCTCATATTTTTTCCGTTTGTTTCCGTTGTAATTTTATATTGAATAACCGGTGCTGATCAGACGCTACCCACCCGGCATTGATAGAGATATCACTGTTTGACCACTTCTATAACTGCATCCCCATCTTCAAATAAAGTCTTCACCATTTCCTGAAAACGTTTGGGGAATGTTTTTTTATCTTCTGCTGTAGCGTTCGGACCAATTGCGCTCATCAATATTTCCCCGGGATTGACTGCTTTTTCCGGGTAATAATTTATGCTGATCTGTTTGTTGGTGTCCAGACGCGTAAAGCGAACGTCAGCATCGATTGGCGCATTGTAGAACAGGAGGTTCCTTCTACTATATTTTCCCGCTACAAGTCCGCCAAAACCATTATCAGTAGTTGCACCTGTAATATTAGAAAAAACGCTACCTTCGACACCTGCATTATCCTCGGTGGGCGATTTTCTTAATTCGACTTTTATTTCGCCCCTTTCGGGTATCTTATCCGGGTACAAGGCTTTAAGGCCTTTTAATGCCATCAGGTAAGCCCCGCCTACTGTGGGACAACTGTGCCCCGCCATTTTTACGATATCCAGATAGGTGATCTCAATCATTCCATCCTTATTAACGCCGAGGAATTTAGTTAATTCGTCTTTTAAAACAATAACTTCAATCTCGTCAAAAAATCCTGGATATTCCATACAAAACTGCCTCTGTTTTTATTCAACTATTTTATGCGGTTTTTTTGACAGCAGACCCTACCGTGATCATCGTTATACCAGAAAACATCAGCTGGATGCCGACTAAGGTACCCACTGCCCATGCACCTGATAATGGCCATTGATTCCAGATCATGATAGCGAGCAATGCAGAAACAATACCGCTAAATAACATGAAACCCCATCCCTGAGCGGGACGCATCTGGATTGCAGCGATAATCTCTGAGATACCCACGGCCATAAAATAAATGGTCAACACCATGGTCAGGACAAGCAGGCCCGGCAAAGGGTCAGCCATTATCATAAAGCCACCAATGCAATACACGGCGCCAAACAGGCCTGCCCAGAAGCCACCACCCTGAAATGCGTCAACAATACGTGTCACACCTGCGATGAACATCACCGCACCTACCGTAACAGTAACAAACGCACCAGCAAGCAGAGGAGAAAGCAGTGCAAATAAACCGGCAATCAATACTACCCAGCCCCAGATTTTGACGTTTTTTGATACTTTAGTTAAGTCGTTCATATTTTTTTCCATGTTAATTAAAATGTTTTATTGTTTATAAAAATCAGCTTTTCTGTGACCCGCGTATTTTGATGCCTATCAAACTGGCAACCAATATCGCCATATAGAACACGCCAACAACTGCTTCCATATAAACCAGGAAACGTGCGAGGGGCGCTACCGGACTAATGTCACCGTAACCAAGGGTGGTTAAGGTAACGTAACTGTAATAAGCAATATCTGCAAAATTCTCATACCAGACTAATTGCTCTATGCCATTAAACGCACCCGGAATGGCCTGCGCTATTAACAGGTACATTAAGGCCCATAATAAACCGGTCAACAGATAGATACATATGGCGCCTACGATGCTATTTGCATCAATGACACCGGCAAATAAAACCTGCTTGCCTGCCAGCCAGATCGCCCAGAGATAGAAACAGAACAACAATATCAAATGCAGGTAATATAGCTGCAGCAACTGTAAAGTAACCCCAATAATTACAGCAGCTACAACAGATACAGCAATACCAATACCAGTATGAAACCACTTCTGCGTCAACCTGAAACCATAAATGCCAATGATAATAGTTGCCACAGAAAATGCCTGCACCAGATGCTGCCCGGCCAATTCAAAATACTGGTCTGAAATTGCACCGACAAAAAGCAGCAGCACGATACCAACGGTCAAATATAAAAAATTGTTTTCTTCAGATACCGGTTTCATGTTCACGATTCGTATTTTACATTGCCTGATGTAAATTTGATCCGTATAAAAATCACGGGCAGATATTTCGAAAGAAATGGCAAGCTCAAGAATTTCTTTGAGGTTTTTTTGATGCTATTTTCGATACTATTGATTATAGGCATCACTGCGCCCTTGATGATGTTCGCTCAATAAACAACCCCGTAGCTTACCGCAGGGAATTACACACACACAGAGATTTAATATTCACAAAGCGCGAATCATACACATGTTTGCTAAATGTAACTATGATGAACATCAATAGCGCACATAAACTATAGTTTATGTGCGCTGGTCTTTGACGCCTGCAACCAGTCTCTATCACATGTTATGCTTCAACCGGCTTGAACTTGAGCGAATTATAAACGACAGTCAAAATGCAATGAGAAGAACAAAGATACCGTGCCTGCTTTTTATTGGTAGCCTGACGACTCTTTTTTTATCTCTTCTGCTGCCCCTGGCGCATCACCAGAACAGGGTATCGCCACATTCCCCAGAAGCCTGGACAGCTATAATGATGCACAGACAGGTATTCTATCCATCCTGCATCATCGCATTATCCAGGAACCATTTAATCTTATTGCCAGCCTTATTTTTTCGTTAGTTCATCATTAATTTCAGCTAAAAAAACACCGTCGATAACACAGAATACAACAGCACTTAGGTAATAATATGGAAAACAAACTAATTAAAGATACCGCCATCCGCTGGCATACGTTTACTGACCCGGACGCGGTCGCGGTAGAGACCGCACAGCGTATTCTGAAATCAGCCTCCCGTGCCATCGCCGAGCGCGGCCTGTTCCGTATCGTACTGGCGGGGGGGCGAACGCCGGAAGCAGCCTATCGCCTGCTGATCGATGCAGACACCGACTGGTCCTGCTGGCAGATATATTTCGGTGATGAACGCTGCCTGCCGGTAGATGATGCTGAGCGCAACAGCCACATGGTCAGCAGGGTTTTGCTCGATGCGGTCGCAATCCCCGCTGCCAATATGCACCCCATCCCTGCCGAACAGGGGGCTGAAACAGCCGCCGAGGAGTACGAGACTGTGATCAAGGACGCGATGCCTTTTGACCTGGTATTGCTGGGCATCGGCGAGGATGGCCACACCGCCAGTCTGTTTCCCGGTCAGCAGCACCCGGCAGACCAGCTGGTTCATCCTGTACATGATGCACCGAAGCCACCGGCGGACCGTGTGAGTTTGAGTGTATACGCCCTGAGCGAGGCGCGTGAAGTGCTGGTATTGGCCACCGGTGCCGGTAAGCGGGATGCCATACAGGCCTGGCAGACGGGCAAGCCAGTACCCATCGCAGAAATTGGCGGGCCGGCAACCGTTGATGTGCTAATGGATAAAGCGGCAATACCCGCAGCCTGAAAACACGACGGATAAATGCTCGCTGGCAATAACGGACTTAGAAAAACGAGATTAATTTGAAGCACATAACTGATACTCAGCATACTGAAGGAGAAAATCCCTGGACGATTTAAATAATATACTGTCATTAGCACTATTCAAGATAGGTGATACACAGACAACGCTCGGTTCATTACTGGCAGGTGTTGTTGTCATCATTGCTACATTATTAATTGCGAGGATTGCTAATAAAACAGTACTGAGTTACTTTGAAAAATCAGATAAAGAAGAGCCCGGGATGGCTAAAGTCTACGGGGTTATCGCTAAGTTAATTATCTGGTTAATCGGTTTCGAGGTCACGACACATCTGTTTGGCATACAATTAACGACGTTATTTGCAGCCAGTGGATTTTTTGCACTGGCTGCTGGCTTTGCCGTTAAAAATGTTGTCGAAAATTTCCTCTCTGGCGGCATACTACGGCTCGAGAAAACGATCAGTCGCGGTGACATGATTGTTGTTCAGGACAAATGGATGACCGTCTAGGACTTGGTGATTATACAACGGGTCTTACTGACAGGCTAAAACCAGGTGACCCGGCAAAAGTGGAAGGCTCTTTTGGACATTTCACCAATCAATACATCGACAAACTGGATCAAATATGGATAGCCGGCGGTATTGGCGTTGCCCCTTTTCTTTCAATGGCAAACGACATCACAAACGAGAAAGTTAAACTGTTTTATTGTGTAGCTACTCCAGATCAGGCAAATAGCACCGATGAGTTAGAGGCTTTAGCGGCAAAGAATCCCGATTTTGAGTTTATTCTTTGGGATTCTGACAGCAGAGGCTTCCTCAATGCCGATGGATTTGATATTAGCGACTTTAGTAAATATGCTTACCTGATGTGTGGGCCAGCTGGCTTAAAGCAATCATTAACCAGGCAGTTAGAGGAAAAAGGCGTGAGTGATAAGGAAATCTATGAAGAAGAATTTGGCTTCAGGTAGTGATGTAATGATTCAACCGCTATCGAGATACTGCTGAAACTACAGTCTGATCTGACTCAACGACTATGGACTGAAAGTCCATAGGTTGTTTTATAGCGATTAAAATCATTATCTTTATAATACTGCTTTTATAATACTGCCTTTTCAGAACTATCGATATCATATATTTCTGTCATCCTGAACGGTAATGAAGGATCTTGAAGGCTAGTGTTAAGATCCTTCACTATCGTTCAGGATGACATATTGCTGAGACCCATGAAAAGGATACGGTAGCTTTTACTAACTTCCTGGGACAATAAATCACTCGACCCTCTTCTTACCGGTAATCATGCCTTTAACCAGGTTCTCATCATGCAGTCTACCGGCAATAAACACGCCAGCGATATGCAGGATCACCAGGAACAAGACAAAGTTGGCAGACGCCTCGTGGATTTCCTCCCAGAACTCTTCTTCCTCATGCTCTTCATTTTTCCCATGCTTGTCGCTGTCAGCATAAGCCGATTTAATAAAACTGATTTCTGTGTTCTGCTGCGCCAGGGGGCCGGCTCCTTCTTCGATGGCATAAACTTTTAAACCGCTATAAGTCACACCAACCAGGCTTAACAACAGGGCGATAATCATGACACCACCTGCCGGGTTGTGGCCTATGTAATGTTTTGGTCTACCGGCAACTGAATCTTTAATGTATTTGATAACCGATGCAGGGGAATACACAAAATTACTGAATCGTGCAAATCGTGTGCCAATCAATCCCCACAATATCCTGAAACCTATCAGGCCAAACACCACATACCCTGCAACCAGGTGCAAATTATTTTCTTCATCACCGCTAAAATAAGCAATACCAAATGCCAGTACCAGGCCCCAGTGAAAAATTCTGACCAGTGGATCCCATACACGGATTTCCCTTTTCATTTTATTTTTCATTTATACTCTCCTAAATGTTATACCCTACACATAATACTTATAACAATAATTAAATCATCGGACATATGCCGTAAAAGGTTCCTTATTGGACATATGCCCGATACCATATAAGCCTTAACCCGCACACTCATTCAGGAAAAAACATCCGTGTTTAACATTCAAGCAAAAGAATATTACCTGATACTTATTTTCTTCCTGCTAATTTTGGCCAGTGGCATTGACCTGATGATAGATTTTTCAGCAGGCACTGATTTTACTCACGTGGCACAGGAGGGTGTTGTATTTGCACTCTCATTCATTGCCCTGGGCTGGTTAATTTTTGATATTCGCCGGCAGACAATTGAGATAAGTACGCTACGGGATGAATTAGCCGCCGCTCGAAAACCGGAGCATAAACCTGAAAAATATGTGCTTGATGCAAAAATAAATTTAAGCCAGGTTATCAGCCATCAGTTTGATGACTGGCGGCTCACCACAAGTGAAAAAGATGTTGGCTGGTTATTATTAAAAGGACTCAGCTTGAAAGAGATTGCCGCAATACGTCAAACACTGGAAAAAACCGTCCGCCAGCAGGCTTCTTCTATGTACAAAAAAGCAGGGCTCAGTGGTCGTCATGCTTTTTCAGCCTGGTTTATAGAGGATGCACTATAAAGAATACTTAATCCGCGACTAAAATGCCGGGAGTATTTTAAACGTACGACAGTGCGGCCCAGAGGGTGCAGCGCATGATAGCGCGAAGTAAATCACGCAAAATAACAAACTCGTTTATTCATTTTTATCTTTAGTTTCGCGTGTTTTGCGAACTATTTCTTCTTCTATTTATGACCTTACACATTACTTTGTCGCAGCAAACTGCGGGAAATCAAACCCTAAAAGATTGAATTGAAACAAAAATCACTGAATATAATGCCATGATTGACGCAACCCTGACACGGTCTGCAGCTGGCTGAAGACTGCCAGTCGGTAGCGTTTTGAGAAAGGCCTGTGTTTGGCTGACTGTTGCCGACCCAAATGCGACACTCACTGTATGCCTGATGACAGTTGACTAACACCTCAGGGCGTGAAGCAGACATCTGGGAAATTAGCTCTATAGGTGAATTACGGCCCAAATGTGATGCTTACTTAGATCAGGGGTGGGGTTGTCTTCAGCAAAAACCCAGTCGTTTTACTTTTCAGTATCAGTATACTTATTGAATAAAGATATAAAAGGCAGAACATCAACCCCTGAAATGAGTCTAGATACAGGGAGGACTGAAAGATATGACAAATAGTACCGACCCTGTTTGTGGTATGACTGTATCGATGTCAAGTGAATACCATCACCGCCACAATGGCAATGAATATAATTTCTGCAGCTCTGGCTGTCTACAGAAATTCAAGTCGTCACCTGATCAATATCTGAACCCTGCACTACCAGGGGATAACAAATGTCCTGATGACAGTTGTAGCCTGACATCAACAACCTACACCTGTCCGATGCACCTGGAGATAGAGCAACGAGAACCTGGTGTCTGCCCCAAATGCGGCATGGCGCTGGAACTCAAAGGTTTACCGACAGTAGAAACAAAGACTGAGTATACCTGTCCGATGCATCCAGAAATTATTCAGGATCACCCCGGCAGTTGCCCTAAATGCGGTATGGCGCTGGAACCAAAAACAGTGGCCGTCGAAGAATCAAATGAAGAGCTGATAGATATGACTAAGCGCTTCTGGGTCAGCTCTGTACTAGCTATACCGGTATTTCTGCTGGCGATGACCGCTGACCTGATTCCTGCATTGTTACCAGATGGTTTGTCTATGCAGACTGTACAGTGGATCGAGTTTGCGTTGGCGACGCCAGTTGTTCTATGGGGAGGCTGGCCATTTTATGTACGTGCTGTACAGTCGGTGAAAACCTGGAATCTGAACATGTTTACCCTGATTGGTCTGGGCGTTGCTGTTGCCTGGACTTATAGCGTGGTTGCTTTGCTGGTGCCAAGTATTTTCCCGCCAGTCATGCAGATGGAAGGTGGACTGGTCAATGTGTATTTTGAAGCTGCTGCTGTTATCACTGCACTGGTTTTGTTAGGACAGGTACTCGAATTGCGTGCGCGTAGCCAGACCAATGCAGCGATAAAAATGCTGCTGGGTTTGGCACCGAATACTGCACGTATCATCCGTGAAGATGGCGGTGAAGAAGATATTCCATTAGAAAAGGTGGTGGTGGGTGATGTACTGCGTGTCAGACCTGGTGAAAAAATTCCGGTCGATGGAATCGTAACAGATGGGCGCAGTTCGGTTGATGAATCGATGGTCACTGGAGAACCTATCCCGGTGGAAAAGAGTACTGATGAACGTGTCATCGGTGCAACCGTTAATGGCACCGGCAGTCTACTGATTCGCGCTGAAAAAGTGGGTGCTGATACCTTACTTTCCCAAATTGTACATATGGTCAGTGAAGCGCAACGCTCACGTGCACCCATCCAGAAACTGGCTGATATCGTAGCGGGTTATTTTGTACCCGCTGTCGTACTTATTGCAGTTACCACGATGTTCGTTTGGGGTTTCTGGGGGCCAGAACCACGTCTGGCACACGCCGTCGTCAATGCCGTTGCGGTATTAATTATTGCCTGTCCCTGCGCATTGGGACTGGCAACACCTATGTCAATCATGGTGGGAACTGGCAAAGGTGCAACCATGGGCGTGCTGATAAAAAATGCAGAAGCGCTGGAAACATTGGAAAAAGTTGATGTTCTGGTTGTTGATAAAACAGGAACACTGACCGAAGGCAAGCCAAAACTGGAAACCGTACTGTCTCTACCTGGTTTTGATGAGGATGAAATCTTGCGTCTGGCAGCCAGTCTTGAGCGTGCCAGTGAGCATCCGCTGGCTGAAGCCATCGTTCAGGGGGCAGAAACAAGAAATCTCACACTGGCAACAACACTGGACTTTGAATCGATAACCGGTAAAGGGGTGACGGGACAGGTTGATGGTCTTCGTGTAGCACTGGGCAATATAAAACTGCTGCAGAATTTATCGATAGATGTTGGTGACTTACCCGAACAGGCAGATATGAGGCGTGCCGGTGGCCAAACCGTCATGCTTCTTGCGATTGATGGTAAAGCCGCTGGGTTGATTGGTGTGGCTGATCCAATTAAGGCGTCAACACAAGAAGCCATCGACGATCTGCATAAAGCAGGAGTCGATGTCGTCATGCTTACCGGTGACAGTAAGACAACAGCATTAGCAGTCGCAGGTAAGTTGAACATTGACCGGGTTGAAGCTGAAGTATTGCCTGATCAAAAGGCCAGCATTGTGAAACAACTTCAAGCGGAAGGTAAGGTCGTAGCCATGGCGGGTGATGGCATTAACGATGCACCGGCACTGGCACAGTCACATGTCGGTATCGCCATGGGCACGGGGACAGATGTTGCCATGGAAAGCGCAGGTGTGACTCTGGTTAAAGGTGATCTTCGCGGCATCGTTCGTGCCCGGCGGCTCAGTCACGCGGTGATGAATAATATCCGGCAAAACCTATTTTTTGCTTTTATCTATAACTCGCTGGGTGTGCCCGTTGCAGCAGGTGTGTTATACCCTGTGTTCGGTTTACTGCTATCTCCAATGCTTGCGGCGACAGCAATGAGTTTTAGTTCGGTATCGGTGATTGTTAATTCATTAAGGTTAAGAAGTGCAAAATTGTAAATGAATAGTGAGGGTGGTTGACATGAATGTTTCGGTATGGGGTTTGGGATGTGGGTATTCTGGATATTAGTGATAGTTGGTGTGGTAAATGTATCTGATTACGTTTATGTGGCATAGATCATTAACAGCATGCTATCTTTAGTTTCATGGTAATTCCAGCGATTATTTTTCCAATAATTCTATTTCTTCTCCCGCTGGCTTGCTTGGCGGGGGATTCGTATTCACTTACTCGCTCGATTGACCCCATCGAAATTTCAGGTTCTGAGGTGCCGGATATGACGGGCATGGAAATTTCCAACCTGCGGGTCTTCATGTCACGAAATGGACACGTCAGACCTATTCCATTCCAGATTGATCAGAAGGGCTCTGGAAATGACTGGATCTGGGATGCCATTTATGACTCTGACAAGGTTGATGACAGCTTCTATGAAGAAGAATTAGAACAGATAGTGGCGCAAGGGAATCTTACGTACGACGATCAAGATCCCTCTGGAAAAAGTGTCTTTGATAATAATGATGTTGTTGTGTTTCTTGCAAAAGATGCAGGTGATAAGGATCGCAAAAGCGTTATGCGACTTGGTGCTGATAAGCTCCTGGAACTGAAAATAACCGACCCGGTTAATCAGGCAAAAGGTTGGGTTTATCTAGCTTATTTCGAATCTGATGCACCTGCGATATCGGACATACGTTATGTTCAATACGAGCCAGAAAAATCTCGAGTAAGCGGGCCGGAGCACGAGTTTTTATACTCTCCAGAGCAAACAATGATACTGGATGATTTTAAACTGGGAGGTGTTTCGGTCTTAGCAGGTAATAGAATTCGTGGTGAGGTAACTACAGGAATTGGTCCCATTACACTTGATTTCAAATTTAGCGAAAAGGACATTCGAGGTTATAATTCTGGCTACATTAACGGCCCCGTCAGGATTGTAAAGCGTAGTGTTGAGTATGTAGGGTTAGGGTCAGGGATCACTTCACCAAATGTAAACTGCGACCATTTTCATTATCCATGGCATGCGGAAATCCCTGTATTAATTAGCAAGCGTTTCCCTGTGCAACGTGTATCTATTTTGGCAACATCAATTTTTCGTGAGGTAAAATTTTCCAGGGCGGAAGTTAATGGAGTCGAAAAACCTATTTTTCTTGGGGATCATTCCATACAGGGAAATATTTTAAAGGAAAACATAGAAGCTGAATGGATAGAGCTTGCTGGCGAGGGAATCTCAGTTATCAATAGTGTCAAAATTCCGCAGCATCACAAAGGACATTTGGATGTTACTCCCTATCTAATTAACGCCAAACAAGTCTCTGGTGTAGAGGTGGGCTTTTTGATCAGAACTACAGACAAAACACCTGACGGCGACCACGTTATTCACAGTGTTTTTTTATTCACAGCAAAATCGAACAAGGAGAAATTTCTAGAAAATGCAATCGAACTGCTACAGAAAAAGCTACTAATTAACATGGTCATGCTTGTTCAGTAAATGAGATTATCCTGTATAGGTCTGGGCGGCATTTCACCTGTAGCCACGTATTTATTTATTGACTCAAAGATTAACCATAAACAGTTAGTTGCTAAAAAACTCGAATGACCGCTTCTGATTGCTTGCAGGTACTCAACATCAGATTAGTGACCGCCCGCTCATGGCCGTTTTCTGACGACCAGGCAAAATGTCTTTATTAGGAACACGCCTTATGAATAAAATCACCATAGTCGGTGCCGGACGTGTCGGCGAATCTACCGCACAGTTTATCGCTGCAAAGAACCTGTGCAGTGAAATTGTTTTGCTTGATATAAACGAAGGTGCTGCAAAAGGCGCTGCGCTGGACATTCAGGAGGTGTCGCCACTTTTCCAATACGATACACGCCTGATCGGTGGTACTGACCATGCGCTAATGGCGGATTCCGGACTTATCATTATCACGGCTGGCTTACCGCGCAAGCCCGGCATGTCGCGTACGGATGTATTAGCCAGCAATATTCCTATAATGGATGGCATTATCGATGGCGCCATGAAATATGCCCCTGATGCTATTTTATTGTTTGTTACCAATCCTGTTGATGTCATCACCTATCATGCTTTCATTAAGACTGGCTGGCCGCGAAACCGTGTATTTGGCCAGGCAGGCGTGCTCGACTCCAGTCGTATGGCAAGCTTTATTGCCATGGAAACCGGCTATTCGATTATGGATATCTATGCCATGGTGCTCGGTGGACACGGTGATACCATGGTGCCGATGTTACGTTACTACACTATTGCCGGCATTCCGATTGAACGATTCATTGCCAAAGACAGAATCGACTCCATCATCGAACGCACTCGAAATGGTGGTGCGGAAATTCTCGCCTTACGAAAAAACAGCAGCGCATACGATGCACCCGCAGCATCAGTTGCCGAGATGGTCGATGCCATCGTACATAACCGCAATCGAATTTTACCTACTGTCTGTTTACTTGATGGCGAATACGGTCACAGCGATATCGCCCTTGGCGTACCCGCTGTACTCGGCAAAAATGGCATCGAAGATATTATTCAACTGAAAATGAGTGATGCGGAACAGGCCATGTTTGATAATTCAGCTTCACTGGTTAGAGAAGACGTAGACCTGCTTAAATCCATGTAAGCACATAAACAGGCTTCAGGGCATGTAGCCAAATTCGGTGGCAATGCTTATACTTCTGCTTTGCCTGAACTTCTTCTAACCCTGACTACGATCAGCCTGCTTGACAGCTTGTGTATCTCAGTGACGATATATGCTTGTTACTTCTGTCACTTTTTATGGGCAGGCCTATTTCTGTAATTACGATGGCCCGCCCTAATAACCAACTTTAATAACTATGTCTAACGATATAAAAACAACCGATATTGATGTATTACGCGCCAACATCAACAACGAAACCTCTCAGATCAACTGGTCTGAACTGCAGCGTTTTTTCGCCGGTGGCTGGTTAATCTATGTGGACAACAATACCAATCTTCTCGATGTCGCTGTTGCATTTTCTCTAGATAACAAAGACGAAGTTAGTAAATGGTTAACATCAGGTGAAGTTTCCAAAGTCTCGGATGAACAGGCAAAGCAGTGGCACGAAGAAAATGCCACATTCTGGGCCAACGTGGTTAAACCCTGGGTATTAATCCAGCCGCTGAAACAACCAGACATGACACAATCAGAAGAAAAAAATATTCACTGATTCTTTCTTTGTTACTAATTATTCACTCATCTACAGCCGCATCGCAGAACACGCTTTTAACGAAGGCATGCGCTTCGATGCAGATGCTAAAAATGCTGTAACATGCACCTGTTTTAGCTATGCCTCAACGGCTCAAAATCGTAGTTCGACAAAATCGCACCTAATGAAAAGTTTAAAAAGAATCTTATTATCTGCTCTGTTTTTTTCCAGTATATTCGCTACCAGCGTATATGCTGACGAGCGCTGGTATGTTTCCGCAACGGCGAATGGCATGGCGGGAAACTATTCCGACTCCGAGCTGAGAGACAGATTCTATTCGGCTAGCGCCTGGTTAAACGTGGATTACCTTGACTATTATAGCGTTGCGCTGGCATACAATAATTTAAGGATAAACTTTAAAGGTGCCGATGCGGGAGAGTTTGATACAGGAAGATTTGATATAACCCAGGATGCTTTTGCCGGACGATTCCAGTATTATTTTTATAACGATACTTTAGCTGGAAAGATAACAACACAACTTGTCGCGCACAGCATAACAAATGATGCTCGAGCGGCCGTTGCAGCAGATGCAATAATAATTATTGCACCAAAGCTGGCTTATATGAGCTATGAAAAAGATCTGGCTATGGGCCTTGAATATGCATGGTCAGATTATTCAAATAACCGCAGCTTTATTATTCAGCAGCTAACGCCTTCTATCGGTTTTGGCTTCAACCAGAATAACGACTGGATACAAATCAAAGCCTACCTGATTACATCCAGTGATAAGAAGCTCTCGCAGAATGAAGACTCATTAGCCTCTGCCAGTATAAAATGGCAACACTGGTTTAATCCAGGCCCGGTTTTTGCTGCACATAATTTATTTATTGACGTGCTTGCAGGAGAGCGGATCTTTGCCGTCGATAACGAGTCGTTTTCAGTCTATAACCTTGAGGATGTACAGCAGGGTTCGGTTTTACTGGGACTCGGCTGGAGACCCGGTGAGGACTTTGATATAACCGCAATCGCCGGCGTCGAAAAATATAATACCTACAACCGCGAATACCTGTATATAAGCCTGAGCAAACACTGGTAACCCTGGAGACAATCAACAATGTCCAGTACAAAAATTACTACTATACTATTTTTATTTTTTATTTCTTTTACCTGTTATGCAGGCGACACTATGTGGAAACAATCTCAGCGGTTCGAAGAAAAAGGTGACTATGAACAGGCCGCTTCTGCTATAGAACATGCCGCCTCAACTGATAATGAATATGCCGTACTGCGTTATGCTTATTTAAAGTACAAGCAGGGTGAGTATAATGATTCAATTGAATATTATAATAAAGCGATTAAATTAAACGCTAAATCGCTTGATGCAAAACTGGGGATTACCCTGCCCTATATAGCGCAAGGACGATGGCGGCAGGTTAAAGTATATACCCGCCAGGTTCTAACTAAATCTGACTGGGATTACACCGCTCATGAGCGCTTAATGATGGCTGAAGATGGTGACAAAAAATGGCATTCATTAGGCCGGCATTCCGGCAAGTTAACAACCATCTATCCAACTGATGCAACTACGCTTGCTTACCATGCACGCGCCAAAGCAAGACTGGGAAATACACCAGTTGCCAGCGCAGCATATAAAAAGGTATTGATGAGAGAGCCTGATCATGCTGAAGCAAATGAGTACCTGGAAAATAATTAATTTAACCTTAGGAGCGATGTATGACTGACCCGACAATGGATATCGGCCTGATCGAAGTTATTCTGGAAAGGCTGGAGAAACAAAGATTGCCAAGACTGCTTGACATAAAAAAGAAGGTAGACGAAGGCACCTCACTGGATGATCGGGACCTGGACTTCCTGGAAAGCTCAATAAAAGACGCCAGTCATATCATACCGATCATAGACAGACACCCGGAGTATCAGGCACTCGCTGCAGAAGTGATGTCACTTTACAAAGATATTACTGACAAAGCACTGCAGATAGAAAAACCTTCTTAGTATTAGTAAAGTATCTTTAACCTGTCAGTTCTCTGCCGGTGCAGTCAAGCGGTAAAACGTGGCATAAAGAACCGGCACCAGTAACATCGTCAGCAGGGTGCCAAATGCCAGGCCAAACATGATGGTTACCGCCATGGCAAACCAGAAAACATCGCCCAGTAATGGAATCATGCCAAATACCGTGGTTGCAGCAGCGTTGACAACCGGGTTAAGACGTTCGACAGCCGCTTCGATCGTGGCTTTATACGGCGACAGGCCTGCTGCGATATTGAGCTTGATCTGGTCCAGCAATACCACCGAATTTTTAATCATCATGCCCGCCAGACTCATTATGCCCAGTAATGCAATAAAACCGAATGCTGCATCCATCATCAGCAGTCCAGGGGTGATGCCGATCATGACAAACGGTATCACCAGGATCATGATCAACGGTGGTCGATAAGCGTTGGATAATGCCACGATGATCAATAACATGATAGCTATAGCGGGACCTAATCCCGGGATTAATGCCTCGCTTGACTGTTTGGCACTATCAAATTCACCATCCCATTGCAGGGTATAACCCGGTGGCAAGGGCACCGCTTCAAACTTTGCTTTGACATCGGCCATCAATGTAGGCGCGGTTGCATCATGCGGTGATGCCTGCACAGAGATCGCGCGACGGCGATCCCAGCGCCAGATAATGTTGTCATTCCATTTTAAGTAAGTATTGTCGATCACCTGTGATAGCGGCAGTGTTTCGGTGGAGCGATCCGCGACAACCTGAACCGCAGAAAGATCGGTCGCGGCCCGTTGCCGTTCGCTTTCAACAGAACGTATCACGATGGGGATCAACTCATCCTTTTCGCGATAAAGCCCCATGACATTACCATCGAAGGTTCTTTTGGTTGCGCGTGCGACATTCTCACGGCTGATGCCTGCCCAGCGAGCACGTTCCTGATTATATTCGACCACCATATCCCGGCTGCGCTGGCGCCAGTTGGTGCGAACTTCTTTGGCATAAGGGCTGGCTTCGAGAATCGCCATGCCCTGTTTTGCCAGGTCTCTTAATACTTCGGGATCAGCGTTAGCAGGGCCGCTAAAGCGCGCCTCGAACTTCCAGTCATCCCATGCGCCAACCGCGTACTTTCGAACCCGCGCTATATGTCCCGGATTGTGCTGCTCCAGCCAGTTTTCTATTTTGCTGATGGCTACATCCACGTTTGGCAGATTATCAACGTTAATAATAATCTGTGCATACGAGCTATAACCGCTTTCCGGATTTACCGGCAGGTAAAAACGCGGTGGTCCGGCACCGATAAAGCTGCTCACAGCGGTAACCTCTTCGTATTGCAGCAATTCTTTTTCGATGAGTTCTACGTTGGCTGAGGTTTGCTGAATTCGCGTACCTTCTATAGCCCAGTAGTCAATCATGAACTGGGTTCGTGATGAGTCGGGGAAAAACAGCTGCTTCACATCTTTGAAGCCATAAATCGATGCACCCAGGGCGATGATCATCACGGTTAAAAAAACAAATCTGCGCTTTATTAAGGAACCGAGTAAACCCCTGAAGATATTATAAAACCGCGTATTGTAAGGATCGCCGCCATCCTGTTTCGGATCAGGTAAAAAATCCACGCAGACTAACGGGGTGACGGTTTGTGAGAGTAACCAGCTGACGATCAGTGCAATCGCAACCACCTGGAAAAGACTGGAGGCATACTCACCGGTATCATAAGTTGAAGCAA
>Ga0164313_10002262_pt1 | contig 17270 bp, 13 predicted proteins | sample GuaBasSedimGuay4_FD_113735 | JGI IMG/M metagenome (GOLD analysis project Ga0164313, IMG submission 113735) | Subseafloor sediment microbial communities from Guaymas Basin, Gulf of California, Mexico - Guay4, Core 4569-4, 0-3 cm | ecosystem: Environmental > Aquatic > Marine > Hydrothermal vents...
CGCCGGCGGGAGGTAGGCGGGGAGGATGCCGGATGCCGGATGCCGGATGCCGGATGCCGGATGCCGGATGCCGCGAAATCGTAAATTTCCCCATTTCTGTGTCAAGGGGTGAGTGTGTCGATCTGGTATCTGGAATCTGGTATCTGGGATCTGGAATCTGTGCGGCCGGGTGGGCGGAAGGACGAAAGTCCGCGCTATAGTCATCCGAGACGGAGACAATGACAACCGACCACTCCACTCGTGACCCGCTGGATCGGGCGGCCGAGGCCGAACGGGTACTCCAGCTGGCAGCGGAGCGCGGCTTCATTTCCGAAGCCGAGGCCGAGTCGACCATCGCCGAGGTTCGGGCGCGGCTGGAAGCCGCCGGGCTGTACGACATCGACGATCCGTCGATACAGATCGTGCTGCCCGACCATCTGTTCGAGGACGACACCCTCGCCAAACTCGCTCGCGAGCTCGGCCTCGACGACGAGGATTGGCTGTCCTTCACCCCTACCGGCGGCGAAGGCGACGACAGGACCCCCGTTCCCCACGACATATTCGAGGTCTTCCCGGTCTCGAATTGGGATCGCTACGAGTTCGTGGAGTTCATTGGGCGCGGCGGGATGGGCGACGTGTTCAAGGCCCGCGACTCCCGCCTCGGCCGCCACGTGGCTCTTAAGTTTCTGCGCAGGGACGACCCCGAGCAGGTCGCTCGCTTCCTCCGCGAGGCCCAGGTTCAGGCCAAGGTGGACCACGAAAACCTGTGCCCGGTGTACGAGGTCGGCGAGATCGAGGGGCTATCCTACATCGCCATGCAGTACATCGCGGGCGGTTCGATCAAGGAGATCGCCGATCTCCCTGATCTGCGCGAGAAGGCGTCGATCATGGTCGATGTCGCCGACGCCTTGCACGCCGCCCATCAGGCCGGTCTCATCCACCGCGACATCAAACCCGCCAATGTTCTGGTCGAACGCAACCCCGATGGGAGCTGGCACCCGTACGTGGTCGATTTTGGAATCGCTCGCGAGGTGGACACACCCCACCAACTCACGGTATCCGGGATGGTCCTCGGCACGCCTGCATTCTGCGCACCGGAGCAGGTGCGGGGAGAATCCTCCAAGCTTGACCGGCGAACCGACGTCTATGGGCTGGGTGCGACGCTGTACTGGTTTCTGACCGGGCAGAGCCCGTACACCGGTGGGTATCCAGAGATCATGACCGGCATCGCCGAGAGGGACCCAATCCCACCCCACCGCATCGATCGGTCGATCCCAGTCGATCTCGAGACCATCGTCCTCAAGTGCATCGAGAAGGAGCAGGACCGCCGCTACGCCACCGCCCGCGAGGCCTCCGAAGATCTTCGCCGGTTCCTCAACAACGAGGCTATTGAGGCCAGGCGAGCCGGTCTGCTCTACAAGCTGGGAAAGAGGGTCCGCAAGCACCCCGGGCTGGTCGCCTCGGCAATCGTAGTCGTCCTCGCCTTCGCCGCGCTTGGTCTGTGGAGCCTGCGTACGAACCTCCGCACTCGGCGCCAGGCGGTCATCGCGCAACACCTGACCGAGCAGGCCAAAGAGATCGAAAGCATGGCCCGGGTATCGGCAATGATGCCCCTGCACGACCGTACATTCGAAGGGGAGGTCATCCGTGATCGGATGCGGCGAATCGAGCAGGAAATGACACGGCTCGGCGCCATCGGCGCCGGACCCGGCCACTATGCGCTCGGCCGCGGCTTCTTGGCCCTCCGGGACTCGGAAAACGCGCGGCTTCATCTGGAGATAGCAATCGACGAGGGATACACCGGACCGGGCGTATCCTACGCCCTCGGAATGGTCCTCGGCCGCATGTACCGGCGTGAGCTCGACCTCGCGCGGCGGATCGAAAACCCCGAGTTGCGCCGCGCTCGCATCGATGAGATCGAAAAAGAGCTGCGTGACCCGGCCCTCTCCCACCTTCGTTCCGGAAGCGGTTCGTCAATCGAGGGCGCCGGCTATGCCGAGGCCCTGATCGCCTTCTATGGAGGCCACCTCGATCAGGCCCTCACCGCAACCCAAGAAGCCTTCGACCGCGAGGAGTGGTTGTACGACGCCAAACGCCTCGAGGGAGACATCCTTCTCGAAATGGGAGCCAAAGAAAGAATGCGCGGCGACGCCGAGAAGGCCCTTGCTGTCCTCGACGAGGCCGGAGAGGCCTTCGCCCTGGCGTCCCTGATCGCGCGCTCCGATCCGAGCGTCCACGAGAGCGAGTGCGCGCGTTGGATCCAGATCCTCGAGATCAGGAGCCGGCGTGGGGCCACGGTGGTTGACGCATTCAACAACGCTGTCGAGGCGTGCGGACGCTCGCTGCACATCGATCCGCAACGGGCCGCGGTCCACGAGCGACTGTCTCATCTCTACTGGCGCTGGGCCGACATCGTCAACGATCGCGGCGGCGACGCCGCACCTTTTCTCGCCCAATCCATCACCGCCGCCGACCGCGCCATCGCGATCGATCCCGACAGCAGCTCGGCCTACGCGACCCGCGGCGGCGCCCTGACGGTTGCGGCACTGGAAGAGCTCGCCAGCGGAAAGGACCCCCGACCAACCCTCGAACGTTCAGTGGCGAGCTTTGAGAAAGCTATCGCGATCGATCCGGAGGCAGTGCTCGCGCACGACGATCTCGGCTATGCATGGGAGCGGCTCGCCCTGTATGAGATGGGTATCGGCCTCGATCCCCGGCCGACCCTCGACCGCGCCGTCGCCGCGTTCCGGCGCGCCATAGCCTTGAATCCCGCCTATGCCAACGCCTACAACAACTCTGGCATCACCCTGTGGCGTCGCGCCCTGTATGAGCTGCGCACCGGCACCGATCCCGGTGCGACCCTCGAAGAGGCCGTCGCAGCGTTCGATCATGCCATCGAACGCAATCCAAACTACGCCTACGCCTTCGCGAACCGCGGTCTTGCCGGCCGGACGGCGGCGATGTACCGCCTCGACACCGGCGAAAATCCCTCGCACGACATCGAACGGGCTCGCGCCGATCTCGACCGCGCCCTCTCCCTCAACTCGCAAATTTTCTGGGCCTATCCCGAGGAGGCCGCGGTCGAAATCCTGGCCGCACGCTGGGCGATGCGGAACGGCGCATCACCCCGGCCTTACTTCTCGGCCGCCGCGGCCGCCGCTGAAAATGCCATCGCCGCAAACTCCCAGAATCCGGTCGCCTACCAGAGCGCCGCCGAGGTGCACCGGTGGCACGCCGAGTGGCGTCTCGCGCAGGGCCAGTCGGTGCGCGCCGATCTCATCGAGGGGCAGCGGCTGATCGAGCGAGCCTTGCAGCGGAACCCGGGTCTCGCCAACGCCATGGTCACCGACGCGGCCCTCAAGACAATCCAGGCTGAGTCCGAGTCCGACCCCCGCATCCGCAGTGCGCTGTCAGCCGACGCCGCGTCCAGCCTGCGAAAGGCGCTCGAAGCGAATCCCTTGCTCGCACATGAGACCGCAGAACTCAACCAACGAATCCGGAAGATCTCCGGCGGTGCCAGGCTTTAGAATCTTGGGAAGTTGCATGCTGAGAGTGGCGAAACGGAGAGTCTATGAGATCCTGGACCCCAGATAATTATGGTTCGTGTCGGGCAACTTCCCAGAATTCTAAAGCCTGGCACCGTGGAGGCATCTTGAAGAAACGAATAACGCTGATCGTGATCGCGCTCGCCATGGTGTCGTTTGCCGGTTCCAATATGAAGGCGTATATCATCGGCTACGACCAAAATACCGATTTCAGTGCCATCAAGACCTTTGCCTACTATGAGCCCCGCAAGGACTCGGTCGCCGGATCGGCCCCTCAGGTGCACGAGATGATCAAGTATCTGCTCATCATCCACCTCAAGGAGAGCGGCCTCGAACAGGTCAAAGAGAACCCGGATGTCTACGTCACCTATCACACCAGTTCCAGCGAATCGATGCGGATGAACGTCACGATGTACTCCTATAGCTACAGCGCGGGTTGGTGGTGGAGTCCGCTGTGGGGCAGCGGCATGGACATCAGCGGCTTCAGCCAGGGCAACCTGGTCGTCGACATCTGGAGGGCCGCCCCCGACGAGTTGATCTGGCGCGGTGCGGCGGTCGGGGTGGTTCCTGACGATCCCAGCCCCAAGAAGGCGCAGAAGACGATCGAGCAGGCGCTCAACCTCATCAGCAAGGAATGGCGGAAGCAGCGTTCAAAGGCGGAACGTTAGACAGGGTACAGGGGTCAGGGTTCAGACGTTCCTGTGCCCTGTGCGCTTTTCAGCTTCTCCTACAAACTCCGTCAGCGCGTCGAAGTACGCCGTGCCGCCGACAAGCCAGGTCTCGTTGTGGCCGGCGCCGACAACCTCGTAGAAGCGCTTGGGTTCAGGCGCCGCCTCGAAGAGCTTCCGTCCGAGCGCGTACGGCACCACCCGTGCAGCCGCACACCGTCCTCGGCTGAGAAAAATCGATCCTCGATGACGCACCCGGACCCGCGAGCCACCGCCTCGATATCCCAGGAACCGTCCGGGTACCGGGTGGGAAAGAAGATCAGGGATCGTTCAAAGAGCGCCATGAGCAGGATCATGGTAGCGAAGATCGCAACCACCAACGCAATTCTCTTTGCCGTCATTCTGAGCTATCCATGATCCAGCTGGTAAAGAGCCGCGAAGCGGCGACAGATTCATAGCCTGGGGCGCCAGCCCCAGGTACCGGAATGGGTTTCTTTCGGGAGCCCTGAGGGGCGACAGATCGTGGCTGCGGCGTGAGCCGCAGCCATTGTTTTTCAAATGTCTGTCGCCGCTTCGCGGCTGGCACCCCACATATACCTTCCAAGGGAAGCTGCCCTCGGGATGACGGTTTAGGAGTCACTGCCCACACACAAAGCTCTCGCGGTTCCGCTCGAACCACTTTTTCGGGCTCGTGACGTGGAGCGTTTCCTTCTTGTCGTGCAGCTCGGCCGCCACTGCGAGAATCCCGTACTTGGCGTGTACCAAGCCGTGGAGATCGCCCTGCTGGATGCAGAGATCGGCCCTGATATGCGCCTTACCCCCTTCGATCTCGAGATCGGTCAATGCAATCAGCCCTTCTCCCAATCGAACGTGCCCGCCGCCCGAGAGGTCGTCGGTCTTGAGCCGGCGGTCCATCTTGTCCGCCTTCTTTTGGGTCTTGGCAAAGAGTGCGAAGACCGGCGCAGCGCTCTCCGCCTCGATGGTGAAGTCCGCCTCGCCGGACGTCGGGCGAGAGAGACTGATCCGCCCCGCCGGTATCTCGACCACCCCCCACCATTCCGAGTTCTCACCTTCGGCGTCGCCGACGTAGGCGCCGGCGTTGCGCAGCTCGACCCGGGTGCCGGACGGATCGAAGACCATCTTCTCGAGATCCAAGACCTTGACCAGGCCGGTGACCTTGATATCTCCCACCACCTCCTTGTCGTCGATCTCGACCACCAGGTCTTCGGCCGTGAGATGGACTTCGGCGCTGCCTCCCCCCGTCCTCTCGAGGATCTCCACGTGGCTCTCGACCCGCCCCTTCCCGGATACGATTCGAATACCTCCCGTGCTCGGGAAGTTCCGGTTGTAGACCGTCATGTCCGGCACCTGCGACTCCGGTAAGTCGATGATGACGTCCGACTGCAGACCCTTTTCCCCGAGTCGGAGTCCTTCATCCCCGCGCAGGCTCACCACCAGATCCTTGCCCTCGAGATAGGGGCGCTCGTCCCCGCGGACCGCCAGCGAGTAGCTCTCGAAATGGAAGTTGAGCAGCTCGTGCACCGTCGTGTCGGCGGCGCTGAATCCGAGGATTCGCCCGGTCCCCTCGGCGCGATACCCGAGGTAGTCGACGGTGTAGGTCGCCTCCTCGGTCACCAGCCGGCTCTCGGGCTCAACCACTCCCCGCGTCAGCCGCAGGTCGGCGTCGAGCCTCCCCGACCCGCCGCCGAACGACACCGATTTCGTGCTCTGGAGCAGGACGTTGAGGAAGGAAAGATCGCCAACCTCGCCACCAACCCGGATACGGGTGACGAGAAACGGGAGCAGGCTCTCGCCTCGATGCTCGCTTGGTACGAAGCGGTCAATCGATGCCCGTCCGTCTATTCGGAGGCCGGTCGCGAACGTCTCCTCGCCATATCGAATTGTCCCGGAATCGACCTTGAGCCATGCACCCTTCATCCTCAGGGGACCGCGGGCGCGAGTGGAGAAACTACCGCCCGCGCGCACCGAGCCTTCGAGCGCCATCTCGCCGATTCTCATCGTCCGGATCCCGACCGCCCGCGCAAAGTTGATGCGGATTTTCGTTCCCGGCTTTGTCTTCTTTTTGCGCGGCAGCACGGTGTCGGCGGTGCCGAGCACGAAGTCGATGCCCCGCGCCCGCGGCGCAACGATGTGAACCGTGTTGAATGGGAGGGCAAACAAATTGAAAACCGCCCGGCCGCGGTCGACTTCCAGGGACCACACGGTCCCCCTGGTGTGCTTCCAGAGCTTGAATCCGCGGACGTGAATCAGCCCCGGCACCACCGTCCAGGCGCGCTCCCAGCTGATCTTCGTGCGTTCCGGGTGTGGCGTCGCGAGCCGTGGCAGGAGGTCGGAGTTGATAAAGAGATTCACCCCGACCACGTACCCAAGCCAAAGCACGAGACACACCAACAACACTCTACGGGCACGCGGCGTGCGAAGACGAACGGTGGAATCTCGAATTTTCATGTCTCCCCACCTTCCCGTGACGGGCATGGAATCACCAGCGGCATTATAAACTCGAACAAGGAACCTGATGTGCCTCACAGGCCGGAGCCCGATCGGCAGGCAGCCCAACGCCTGTGGCTCTCGTTCGGAGTTTCCGGATGGGAACAGGCGAGTGTTGAGTTGGCGGGGCTAGGAGGACTCGAACCTCCGACCTTGAGTTTAGGAAACTCCTGCTCTATCCACCTGAGCTATAGCCCCACGAGGGCCTCGATGCTAAGCGTCAGCGCTCCGCGTGTCAATCGGCACCGTTGCCGTTGGTCACGCGCACGGTCTTTTATCAGTTTTGAGTTCTTAGTTTTGAGTTTTGAGTTATCTCCACTCACCGCCGCTTCTGGGAGGGGTGGGTGGAAAATCTGAAATCCGAAATCCGAAATTCCTCATCGGGGAACCGCCGACCCATCTACCCACAACCTTCCCGGCAAACCGAGCGCGAAACGGAGGCCCTCGTCGTCCAGGTTCGGAATCCACAGCGGTAGCCCCCGTCGCTTCGCCTCCTCAGCGAGCCGGGCGACCAGGAGACCGACCGGAGTTCCTGGGCGTAGGCCGCCGCAGGCCCAGCCCGGCACGCGGACAGCTGCCACGCCCTCAGCTTCGGCCACCTCTGTCTCGGAGAGGACCTCCTCGACAACCCCTGGCCCGCCCTCACCTTCGATCTCCCACCGGCATCTCTGGATGCCTACCTCGGAGGGTATGGCCAACCATCCTTCGGCCGGCCTCTCGCCGCACTCCCTCGCCCACCATCCTACCCGCCGCCCCTGCGGCAGCTCGTGGACCGGGTGCGGGCCGATCGAACCCGTCGAACCGACCTCCGTCGCTCCCTCCAGGAGGGCCGTGTACGCGGCGTCGAGCACCATCCCCTTCCCCATCGCGCTCACCGTCAGCGGTGTGACGATCAGGTCCGGGACCGCCCCGCCCATCGTCGCCGCCAACTCCCACCACGCTTCGGACGCACCCGCCCCCAATCGACCACTCAACATGAGGGCGGGCCAGGGCAGGATCGCCGCGGGCGCACCGAGCACCGCGGCCAGCTCTGCCAGCAGGACGGCGAGGGCGCGATCGCCAAGCTGCACGCGCCAGAATTCGCGGTCGCCACAGCTCACGATCCGAATCGGGACATTCGTACCGAGATTCTCCACTACCGCGGGATCAAATTCGAACTCCGGAGGCGCCGCCGCCCCCGCAGCCTCGAAGGCCTCGATGGCGGCGAGGGATGACGGCGGAAGCCACAAGGCGCCGCCGACGCCGAGCCGCTGCGCCGTCACCAGGGCATCTGCTGATGCGGCGGCGACAACACCCCGCGCGCGCTGAGCCGCGGGCCGCCCCGCCGCCTCGGCCACCCAAGCCCCGGAGCCGTCATCCGCGGCAACCCAGGACGGTTCCGGGGCGCCGCCCGCCAGCGCTCCGGCGATCACGTTGTCCAGCCCGCCGCGGAGAGCATCCGGAAGCCGCCCCAGCAGCTCCATCAGGGCCCGCCCCTGCGAATGTCCACTCCGGAGGGGACGCTCGCGTCCGGCTCGTCGAACGAATCAACAGCCGCGACACGAGAGTATCGCGGCCCTTCCTCGAGTCGCCGTTTGATCACGGCATGCTCCTCGTCGGAGCCCTCGAACAGCGCCTCGACCGTCCCGTCGGCGCAGTTCCTCACCCATCCATCGAGGTTCAGAGCCTGTGCCTCACGCCACACGAAGTAGCGGTAGCCCACGCCCTGGACCTGCCCCGAGATGCGATATCTTTTCACGCTCATTGCCTATGACCGAAAACTCCGAGCGCCCAGGTCATGATTCCGGCGATTCCTCGGTCTCCCGGTGGGCGTGGCGACCGAAGTGATGGATCAGCCAAAACCCGCCCACCAGAAGGACCACGAAACCGATCGAGACCCAGTTGAACCACTTGAAGAGAAAATCCCGGATCGACGCACCATAGGCGTAGAGCAGCACGCCCTCGGCCATGAAGCGCATTGAGCGCGAAACCAGGGACGCTAGCAAGAAGACCTTGAAGTTGATCTTGAAGGCGCCACCGGCGATGGTGAAGACCTTGTAGGGGATCGGGGTCAGACCGGCGATACCCGTGGCCCACGCGTTGTAGCGGTCGTACAAACGTTCCACCGCGTGAATCTTCCGATCCGAAAAGAACTTGTAGAGCAGTGGACGGCCACCGTAGAGACCGATCCCGTAGCCGAGCATGCCGCCGAGCACGCTGCCGAGGGAACACGCGACGCCGTACCAGATGGCGCGTTCGGGCGTCGCCACCCCGAGGGTGACGAGCAGCACGTCGGGCGGAATCGGAAAGAACGAGCTCTCGGCAAAGGCGAGCAGGAAGAGCCACAACCCGGGGTGAGGCATCGCCGCCAGCGCGTCGATCCACTCGAATAACTTCTCTTTCAAGAGGACTGATCCTCCCAACCATGGCGCCCGATGAGGGGAACAAAGCACGCCCCCTTGAGCTCGTGGGCGAATGTCCGCTCACCACGGCGCTGAACGATCTTGAGCACCTGGGTCTCGCGCGGTCCCACCGGCACCACCAGGCGACCACCGTCCGCGAGCTGGTCGATCAGCGGCGTCGGCACCTCGGGTGCGCCGGCGGTGACAAGAATGACGTCGAATGGCGCCTGCGCGCGCCAGCCGAGGGTGCCGTCCATCACCTTGACGCTGACGTTCTCCACACCGAGATGGTCGAGCACCGCCTTCGCCTGCCGGGCCAGCGAGGCCACGCGCTCGACGGTGAATACAAAGCGGGCGAGCCGGGCGAGCACCGCCGCCTGGTAACCGGAGCCGGTCCCGATCTCGAGCACCCTGTCCATCTCGTCGATCTTCGCTGCATGGGTCATGAGGGCGACGATTCGTGGCTGCGAGATGGTTTGCCCCTCACCGATGTGGATCGAGACGTCGTCGGAGTATGCCTGGTGCCGAAAGGCTTCCGGCACGAAAAAGTGGCGCGGAATCGCAGCCATCGCCTCCAGCACCTTGTCGTCGTTCATGCCGCCCCGACGTAGCGACTCCACCATCTGCGCCCTGCGGTAGTCGTACCCGTCTTGAGTCACCTGTCACGCTCCGGCCGGTCCAACGCGTCGATCCACGACGGGCTCCTCCCACGAAATTCTTCGAGTGACCGCCGGTCCGTCATGTCCAGGTGGAGCGGAGTGACCGACACATATCCCGAGTGGGTCTCGTTGAAATCGGTGTCGGAAATCGGTTCCCAAACCGGTTGGCCGCCGCCGATCCAGTAGATTCGCCGTCCCCTCGGATCCGTACCCTCCACCACGCCCTCGGTGTAGCGGCGGACGCCGAGTCGAGTGAGCTTGACGCCGAGGGGCGTGCCGACCGGAACGTTGATGTTGAGCAGGGTGTTTCTCGGCAGACCGTGCTCGAGGATCCACTCCGAGACCTCAACCGCGAACTTGGCCGCGAGGTGAAAGCTCAGACCCTCCCCCACACCGAGCGACACCGCCATCGCCGGCACCCCCAGGATCACTCCTTCGAAGGCCGCCGAAACCGTCCCCGAATAATGGACGTCGGCGCCCATGTTGTATCCGAAGTTGATCCCGGAGACCACGAGGTCCGGCAGGCCGCCGTTCATCAGATTGGAAATTGCAATCGCCACGCAGTCTGTCGGCGTGCCGTCCACCGCCACCCGGCGCTCGCCAAGACGCTTGATTCGCAGCGGGCGGTCGAGGGTCAGCGCGTGGGAAACCCCGCTCTGCTCGCTGTCGGGCGCAACCACCCAAACCTCGCCCAACCCATCGAGGGCGTCGGCCAGGACCTGGATACCCTCGGATGTGTAGCCATCATCGTTTGTCACAAGAATCCGCGGTTTCGTCATGCGGGGGATTCTATAACGAATTAGGAATTAGGAATGTCGGACATCGCAACGAATTTCGGATTTCGGATTTCGGATTTCGGATTTTCCGGCCTCCCACCCCACAGTTAGTTTTGAGTTTTGAGTTACTATCCACCCACCCCCGGGGAAATCGGATTTCGGATTTCCCGCCCATCTGGCTTTGCCCCTTTTGTTTTCTTTGCTTCAGGGCTCCGCGCCATGGAGCGAAGAAAATGACGGCCGCCATCGTTTGCCGTGTTGCGGCATTCATGCGATAATTCACATCCGCTGGAGGCGTCCCGCGGCGCTTCGCGAATCAACATCCGCCCTGCGAAGGGAGCACGAATGAAGAGAGAGATCCTACTGGGCGACGAGGCGATCGGTCTCGGCGCCATCCACTCAGGGATGAGCGGCATCTACGGCTACCCGGGTACGCCGGCGACCGAAATCTTCGAGTATGTCGAACGCACGACCAAGAAGGCCGGCAACGTCCACGCCTTCTGGTCGACCAACGAGAAGGTGGCCTACGAGGAGGCGCTCGGAATGAGCTGGGCAGGGAAGCGGGCCCTGGTGTGCATGAAGCACGTCGGCCTCAATGTCGCCGCCGACGCCTTCATGAACTCGGCCATCACCGGTACCAACGGCGGCCTGGTGCTCGCGGTCGCCGACGACCCCGGGATGCACTCGTCGCAGAACGAGCAGGACAGCCGCTACTTCGCCCAGTTCGCGCTCATCCCTTGCTTCGAGCCACGCAACCAGCAGGAAGCCTACGACATGATGTTCGAGGCCTTCGATCTCTCCGAGGAGCTCGCGCTGCCGGTGATGGTGCGGATGGTGACCCGCAACGCACACAGCCGTGCCGCGGTGGCCACCCGCACACCACGGGCGCAGAACGAGCTTCACCCCGACAAGGAAATCAAGAAGTGGACCCTCCTCCCATCCAACGCACGGGTCCAATACAAGCACCTCACCGAAAAGCAGCCGGAGCTTCTTCGTCGGGCCGAGGACAGCCCTCACAACGAGCTCCATCTCGCCGGCAGGTCCGGGGTCCTCGTGTGCGGTCTCGCCGACAACTACCTGCGCGAGAATCTCGCACCCGGCCACGATCTCTCGATCCTTTCGATCCGCCAGTACCCGCTGCCGTCGGGCAAGGTGCGCGAGCTCGTGGAGCATGTCGACGATCTGCTGGTCCTCGAGGACGGCTACCCGTTGATCGAGAACATGGTCCGCGGCCTCTTCGGTCTCGAGGGCGTCCGGGTCAAGGGACGCATGACCGGTGAGATCCCACGCACCGGCGAGCTCAACCCGGACATCGTACGTTCAGCGCTCGGCCTTCCGCCCCTGGTGACCGCCCATGTTCCGGAAACCGAGCTCGCCAACCGGCCGCCCGCCCTGTGCAAGGGATGCCCGCACACCGATAGCTTCCGCGCCCTCAACGAGGCGCTCAACACCTTCGAGAGCCCTCAGGTCTTCTCGGACATCGGCTGCTACACCCTGGCTGCGCTGCCGCCGCTCGAGGCGGTCCACAGCTGCGTCGCTATGGGAGCCTCGATCGGCATGGCCGCAGGCGCCGCGCACGCCGGCTACACCCCAGCGGTGGCGGCGATCGGGGACAGCACCTTTGCCCACGGCGGCATCACGCCGCTGCTGTCCGCGGTCCAGCAGCACGTCAACCTCAACGTCCTTGTCCTCGACAACGGCACCGTCGGTATGACCGGCACCCAGCGCTCGATGTCCACCGGCCAGACCCTCGACCAGATCATCCTCGGCACCGGTATCGAGGAAGAACATTTCCGGATCATCGAGCCGACACCGCGAAACCACGACGCGAATGTCGAGGTGATGCGGGAGGAACTCGCCTTCGACGGGCCGAGCGTCATTGTCGCCCGCCGCGAGTGCATCGAAGCGCTCAAGCACCAGGCGAGCTGAGGGGGCCGCGATGGAAAAGAACATCATCCTCGCCGGCGTCGGAGGGCAGGGCATCCTCTCGATCGCATTCGTCATCGACAACGCAGCGCTTGACGCCGGTTTCCACTTCAAACAGGCCGAGGTTCACGGCATGGCTCAGCGCGGGGGCGCGGTGATGTCGCACCTGCGGTACGGCGATTCGGAGATCTACTCCGACATCATCCCTACCGGCCGCGCCGATCTCATCCTCAGCATCGAGCCCCTCGAGGTGCTGCGCTACTGGCACTACCTCCAGCCTGATGGCTGGGTCGTCACGAGCATCACACCCTACGTCAACATCCCCGACTACCCCGAGACCGACGATCTACTGGGCGAGCTGGCGGCTTTCGACAACATCGTCATGATCGACACCGCCCACATCGCCAAGGCCGCCGGCAATCTTCGCGCCCAGAACATGGCCGTCATCGGCGCCGCCTCGGATCTCCTCGACTTCTCGGACGAACAGTTCCTGCGGTTCATCGAGGTGCTCTTCGCCCGCAAATCTGAAAAGATAGTCGCCGTCAATCAGCGCGCCTTTGCCTTCGGGCGGGCAGCCGGGCGGTTCTTCCGCGAATTGGTGGATCACGGCATGCCGCGGCTGGCCGCCATCAAGCTCGCCGCAAAGCTCGCACCCGAGACGATCAATACCGAGCACGCAGCAGCCTGGGCCGAGGCACTAGGTGCTGACCAGAACAAGCTCGAGGCCGTGCTCGCGGAGACCGAGGCCGTGGCATGCGACCAGGCCGCCGCCTTCGCATGACACAGAGAGTTACGAGTTGGACCTCTTGCAATACTCCCATAGTTGTCATCCTGACCTCACCTGCAGCGAAACTGAAGGTGGGCCAAGGCCCACCCTACGTCGGACCCAAGAATTGCGCAGCCTTGTAGGGTGGGCCTTGGCCCACCTTCAGAGTCGTTCTCGCATCTTTGGTGTTTCGGAAAGATATAGGGTCAAACACAGGATTCTGCAAGAGGCTCGGATGAGAGTTGAGAGTTGAGAGTTGAGAGTTGAGAGTTGAGAATTGGGGGCCCGCATGCCGTCTATGGACAACGATAAGATCCACCAAATACTGAGTGCGGCCTACTCCGAGGGGCGATCGAGCCTCTATGAGCACGAGTGCTACGACCTGCTCGAGGCCACCGGCGCCGAGGCGGCGCCGGCGAACCGTCTCATCCCGATCGCCAAACGGCCCACCCCCGCCGATCTCGAACTGCTCGATGGCGACAAGGTGGTGCTCAAGGTGGTGTCGCCGGACATCACCCACAAGACCGAGGCCAAGGGCGTGCGCATCGTCGCCCGCGAGCTGGGCGCCGTCGAGGCCGCCTTCGACCTCATGCTGCGCGAGGTGCCGGAAGCCTATGGCGCGTTCCTCGAACGCCACGCCGGCGAGGCACCGGCAGCCCTCGCCGGTCGCCGCGGGCACGGGCTCGAGCAGCGCCTCGCCGACCGCATCGTTGGCATCCTCCTGTGCAGCTTCATGCCGACCGACGCGCAGGGATTCGCGACCGAGCTCTTCGTCGGCATTCGCGATACCGAGGAGTTCGGTCCGATCATCTCGGCCGGGCTCGGCGGCGTCGAGATGGAGGTCCTCGCGCGCAAGATGAAAAAGGGCGCGGCGGTGGCGATCGCCCCGACCGGCTCAGTCACCGGCGAGGAGTTCTTCGAGCTCTTCCGCAACACCCTGAGCTATGAGCGGCTCTCCGGCTCGATGCGCGGCTCGCGTCACCTGCTCGACGACGCCATCATCATCGAGTGCTTCCAGGCCTTCATCGATCTTGCAAACCGTTTCTCCGAGGTCAATCCGGAAGCGAAATTCCACATCGAGGAGATGGAGGTCAACCCGTTTGCCGTGTCCGGCGGACGGATGGCGCCGTTGGACGGCGTCTGCTCGTTCAGAGAAGCGACCATTGCCACCCGTCCGCGACCAATCACCAAGATCGGCAGCCTCCTCAAACCCGAATCGGCGGCCGTCATCGGGGTCTCCGAGAACAGCCGCAACATGGGCCGGATCATCCTTGGCAACCTCGTCGAGGCCGGCTTCGACCGCACCCGGGTCCACGTCGTCCATCCGACCGCCGAGGCGATCGACGGCGCGCGGTGCGTCGCGACCATCGCCGATCTCCCGGCAAAGGTCGATCTCTTCGTGGTCGCGGTGGGCGCCCCCCAAGTGGCTTCGGTTCTTACCGACCTCGTCGAGCACGACCGGACCGAGGCGGTCATCCTCATTCCCGGCGGTCTTGGCGAGAAGGAGGGCAGCCAGGACCTCGAGGCGGAGCTCAAGCGACGCATTCGCTCCGCCCACCTGTCGCCGGGCGGCGGGCCCGTCGTCCTTGGCGGCAACTCGCTGGGAGTGATCTCCCATCCGGGCCGCTACGACACCATGTTCATCCCCGACGCCAAGCTTCCGAAGTCGCGCGGCGATCACCCGCGCAAGCTCTGCTTCATCTCCCAGTCGGGCGCCTTCATCATCTCCAACCTCAGCCGCATGCCGTGGCTCGATCCGGTTTACGCGCTCTCGATCGGCAACCAGATCGACCTCACCGCCGGCGACCTCCTCGCTTACATCAAGGACGATCCCTCGATCGAGGTCTTCGCGGTCTACATGGAGGGCTTCCAACCCGGCGACGGGCTCGCCTTTGCCACTGCGGTCAAGCAGACCGTCGCCCTCGGCAAGGATGTGGTCTTTTACAAGGCCGGACGGACATCGGAGGGGCGGTCGGCAACCGCCGGCCACACCGCCTCCGTCGCCGGCGATTACGCGGTCTGCGAATCGGCGCTGACCCAGGCCGGCGCCTTTGTCGCCGCCGATTTCGCCGATTTCGAGGATCTCCTTCGGGTGACGCTCGCACTGCGCGGCAAGCAGGCCACTGGCATCCACCTGGCCGCGATCTCGAACGCCGGCTATGAGTCGGTGGGGATGGCGGACTCGATCCGCCAGGAGGGCGGCGACCTGCTGCTGCCCGAGCTCTCCCCCACCACCGAGGAGGCAATCGCGAGGACTCTGGCGGACAACCGCCTCGATACGCTGGTCGATGTCAAGAATCCGCTCGATGTGACCCCGATGGCCGGTGACGCGCCGTACGTCAAGATAGTCGAGGAGGCTCTCGACGACCCCGTCATCGACGCCGTGGTCGCCGGCATCGTGCCGCTGACCCCCGCCATGCAGACGCTACCGCCTGGAGAAGGACACCGCGAGTCCATACTCGATCCAGGCTCCATCGCCCGCCTCCTACCCGCGGTCGCGGCCGCCACCGACAAGCCCCTGCTCGCAGTCGTCGACTCGGGCGTCCTCTTCGACCCCCTGGCCGACGCCCTGCAGGCCGGCGGTCTGCCGGTCTTCCGCTCCGCCGATCGGGCCGTGCGTGCGCTAGGACGCTGGGTGGGCGAAAAACAGAAACGTGCCTAACCCTAACTTCCGATTTTTGGTTTAGGTTTATGGCTGGACGACGTCCAGCCATAAACCTAAACCAAAAATCGGAAAGAAGAGAGGACCAACTCATGAAGTCGCTGACCAAGAAGTTGCTGCTCAACATCAAAGAGCGCATGGAGTTCGTCAACATCACACCGCAGGTCGAGGAGGCGGTCCGTGAGTCCGAAGTCAGCGAGGGGCTGTGCCTGGTCAACGCCATGCACATCACCGCGTCGGTCTTCATCAACGATGACGAGCCCGGTCTCCACCGCGACTACAAGAAGTGGCTCGAGGAGCTCGCTCCCTTCGACCCCTCGCCGGAGCGCTATCACCACAACCGCACCGGCGAGGACAACGCCGACGCCCACCACAAACGCCAGATCATGGGCCGCGAGGTGGTGGTGGCCATCACAGACGGCGGCCTCGACTTCGGCCCCTGGGAGCAGATCTTCTATGGGGAGTTCGACGGCCGCCGGCAGAAGCGGATCATGGTCAAAATAATCGGCGAGTAAGAAAGTAATCCCTATCTTCCGATTTTTGGTTTGGGTTTGCGCTCGACGTCGTCCAGCGCAAACCCAAACCAAAAATCGGAAAAAACGGATCATTCAATAACTGACTTGCGCTTCCCCTTATCCCTAAAGACCCCATAAACCCCTCCGACAATAAGCATCATTCCCACGACCGTGTAGCCCGTGATGGGCTCTGACAGGATCAGCCAACCGAGTAGGACCGCGATCACCGGGTTGACGTAGGCGTAGGTCATCACCACCGTCGTCGGGAGGAGCTTGAGCGCGTAGACAAACGAGGTGTAGGCGAGCAGTGAGCCGAAGACCACCAGATAAGCCCACGCCGCCCACGCCTCTGGGGTCGGCCGTGGCGCCGGCTCACGGACCAGGAGCGCGACAATCGTGAATCCCACCCCACCGACCAATTGCTGCCAGCCGGAGATCACGATCGGATCGAGCGCGATTGGTCGCCGGTTGACGATGATTGAACCGAAACCCCAGCTCACGGCGGCGAAGACGACCGCTATGACGCCCAGTAGATCGGATTTGACGCCGTCCTCGAGCATCGGGTAGGTCAGCACCACCAGCCCGCCGAAACCGACCGCCAGTGACGAAGAGAGGAGCAGCGACGGCCGGCGCCTGTCGATCAGGCTCTCCATCATCGCCACCCAGATCGGCATCGTGCCCACGATCAGCGCCGCCAGACCGGAGTCGATGCGTTGCTCGGCCCAGTTGACGGCGCCATTTCCGCTGACCCACAAGAGGAGACCGGTGGCGGCCAGAATCCCGAGCTCGAATCGGGTCGGCCTGAGCCGCGCGCCGCGGATTTTGTTAAAGAGAAACAGCAGCGCGGCCGCGACCAGCACCCGCGTCGCACCCATCCAGAACGGA
>Ga0164313_10002263_pt1 | contig 17270 bp, 11 predicted proteins | sample GuaBasSedimGuay4_FD_113735 | JGI IMG/M metagenome (GOLD analysis project Ga0164313, IMG submission 113735) | Subseafloor sediment microbial communities from Guaymas Basin, Gulf of California, Mexico - Guay4, Core 4569-4, 0-3 cm | ecosystem: Environmental > Aquatic > Marine > Hydrothermal vents...
CACGAGCACGCCGTCGCTGGGCAGGTCCAGCCGCGAGTAGGCCCAGGCGGCCCGCCCCAGGCGCCCCTGCTCGTCGAGCTCACGTCGCACCCAGGCGCGGGCCTGGCCCCGCTCGCCGACGAGTTCGCCGCCCTCGACGGGCGCGGCGGACTCACGCGACAACAGATGCGCGGCGTACACGGCGTCGGGTCGCAACGGTCGCCGGCCGCGGTCATCCACCGCCTCCAGCACCAGCCAGTCGCTGGGAGTCACGGCCTCCGGCAGGCTGGGCGTGGGCCCCAGGCGCCCCGTGGCCAGCACCCACGGGCCCGCGTCCGGACGGGGAGCGACACGACAGGCCACCGCGCCCAAGCCTGCCACCAGGAGCAGACACAGGAGCGCGGTGCGCGGGACGCCGGAGGTTGGCAGCATGGACGGGCTCGCGAGGGGGAGGTCAGCGCGCCATCATGGGCCAGGGCTCAGGCGCCGGACCAGCCTCCACGAACTCAGCCGTAACCCAGCCGCCGCGCTCGGGTTGCAGTCACCGCGCGCACAGCGCTCCCACGGAACCTCACGCCATGACGCACGACACCCACCGGCCGACGCACGTGGCGCTCTGCCTGTCCCTCTGGGCGGCGCTGGCCGGCCCGGCCTGGACCCAGCAGGCCCCCGACGAGAGTCCCGCCCCCCCGCAGGCGGCCGCCCCTGCTGCGGCTGATCCCGCGCCTCCCCCCGGCGAGTCCTCCGCCACGCCCGGCGCCATGCCCGCCGCCGCCCCATCCGTCGCCGACACCCCCGCCCCTGGCACCCCGAGCGACCCGACGCTGATCACCGGCTGCGGCGCGAGCCTGGTGCTGGACAACCCCGACCCGCACCCCGCCTCCCGCTGCCAGAGCCTGGGCGACGTCAAGCCGGAGCCCGCGCCCCAGCTCATCTCCATCTGCCGCACCAACGACCACTTCGGCGCCAGCTTTGCCGCGGGCGGCGACTTCGACGGCGACGGTCGCCCCGACATCGCCATCGGGGGCATGCACCGCTCCACCCGGGGGCAGGGGCACAGCCAGGTCTGGGTGCTGCCGGGCGATGGCGGACGGGCGCTGCTGGTCCTGGAGGGCGATGGCCGCGCCGACTTGTTTGGCTACGCCCTGGCCTTCGTGCCCGATCTGGACGGCGACGGCCGGGACGAGCTGCTGGTGGGCGCCCCCGAGCAGGGGCTCATGGGCAGGCTCTATCTGCTGCCTGGCCAGGCCGACCAGGCCGGGGGACGACTGCCCGCGCGCCGGGGCGCCGCGCTGGTGCTCGAGGGCATCGAGCCCGGCGGGCGCCTGGGCGCCGCCCTGTGCGTGGGCGACCTCGACGGCGACGGGCGCCTCGACCTGGCCGTGGGCGCGCCCGGCGGCGAGCGCTCCGATCCCCGCGGCTACGCCGGCGCGGTGCACGTCTTCCCCGACCTGATGGGCCTGATCGAGGGCCGCAACGAGACGCTGGTGCACAGCGCTCGCCAGGCCGCCTGGACCTGGCGAGGAGAGTCCTCCGGCGCCCGCTTCGGCGCGGCCCTCGCCGTGGTGCCGCAAGACGCCGGCGTGCCCCTGCTGGCCGTCGGCGCCCCGGCCACTCGGGGCGGCGGCGCCGACAGCCTGACGTCCGACGCCGTGGGCAGCGTGGAGGCCTTCCGCCTGTCGCTCGACGCAGCGGTCTGGAGCGTCACGTCGCCCCCGGGGAGCGGCCTGGGCTACGCGCTGGACGCCGGCGGCGATCTCAACGGCGACGGACAGGCCGACCTCCTGGTGGGCGCCCCGCTGTGGAGTTCGGCAGAGCAGCCGGCGGGCAGCAGGCCCAGCGCGTCCGAAGGCGCGATCATGGTGCTCTCAGGCGCGGACGGCGCGCCCCTGCTCGGCGACCCCAGCGCGGATCCCCTGCTCGGCAGCGGCCGGCTGGGCGCCGCCGTGCGCTGGCTGCCCGACGTCACGGGCGACCTGCGACCCGACCTGCTGGTGGGCGCTCCGCTGGACAGCACGGACACCCTGGACTGCACGCGACACGGGCAGTTCCACGACCAGGGCGGGTCCATAGCGGGTTCGGCCTGGGTGCTCGACGGCGTCGACGGCTCCCCCGTGCTGCAGATCGTGGGCGAGATGCAGCGTGACCGGCTGGGCTGGGCCCTCGCCGCCCACGACCTCGACGGGGACGGCCTGCCCGAGCTGCTCACGGGCGGCCTGGGCTGGTCGCCACCGGCTGGCGACCCCTCCCGCTCCTGGCTGCGCGAGGTCGGCCGGGCCTACGTCGTGAACGGCAGCCGCATCCCACGCGACTGAACGCCCGCTACGGCGTCGTGCCCTGCAGTCCGTTGCTGGCCGCGAAGCCCTGGGGCCCGACCGGGTCCGTGATCCAGTGCTGGGCAAAGAAGGACAGGCCGCTCGGAATCCCGGCGGGCCAGGTGTCCAAGATGACCAGCTCGCCGGCCCCGTCCGTGCTCAAGCCGAACACGACGTCATCGGGCGAGGGCACCAGCACACCGCCCTTGAAGCCGACCTGCAGCAGCGCGAAGCCGATGACCAGGGCCGTGCTGGCGCCCGGGCGAGCGGCGGACAGGCTCAAGGACACCACGCTCCCGCCCGCCAGGCTGCCGCCACCCTGTAGCGCGGGCTCGCCCGCCGTCCCCGCGAGGGCGCCGCCCAGATCGCTCCAGGGCGAGGCATCGGCGCGGTAGTCCGTCACCAACGGCAGGTGGTCGAAGGCCAGCCCGGCCGAGTCGATGGTGACGTCGTTGGCCAGCAGCCCCGACGCCGAGAGCTGCGCCGGCGACATGCTGGTGGTGTTCAGCGAGTAGTCGTACACGCTCTGCAACACGCTGTCGGTGGTGATCACGAAGTCGAGCCGACCTGGCGGATACGGGCCGGGCGTGAACCAGGTCCAGTCCGCCGGACCCACGACGTTGTGCAGGGGCTGGATGTCCAGCGCGTCGCTGCCGTCCCAGTCGGGCGGCGAGTCCGGACCGAACGCCGCCTCGTCGATGATGTCGCCGTCGATGAGCGTCTGCGCCGGCTGGAAGCTGTCCACGATGTTGAGGTCCCCCAGCACCATCATGGGCGTACCCGCGGGCAGATCGATGAAACCACCGGCCGTGCGCGCGTCGCGCATCCAGGACACGATGGCGTCGGACTGCTTCTGGCGCCGATGGTCGTTGCCGCCGCAGCACTTGTAGTGGTTGTTCATCACGTACAGGTCGACGGGCCAGTCGGCGTCCGGCAGATCCACCAGCGCCATGGCCAGCCCCTTGTCGCCGGCAGGGATGGTGCTCGTCGCCTGCATGGAGAGCGGCCAGCGGCTGATGATCACGCAGTCGCCCTCCTTGTGCCCATACCAGCCGGCGCCTGCGCCCAGCGGCGCGATGTCGTTGAACAGGCTGATCACGACGCTCACGTGGGTGCTGTAGCCGATCTCCTGGATGCACCACACGTCGGCGTCGAGCGCCGCCACCACGCGCACGAACTTGGCGGCCTGCAGCGGATCCTCGTTCGGGAAGATCGTGTCCCACAGCACGTTGTAGGAGACGACGCGCAGGTCATCCGGATCGAGACGATCCACGAAGGTCTGGCCGGCGGACGCGGGCGCGAGGCATAGCGCCAACACCAGCGCAGACAGCAGCAGCGCGAGGGGAGCAGCCTGGGGACGGGACGTCATGATCAGCAGCCAAGCGAGGGGGCGCGGGGCGCCCGCGGGCGACGGGCGCAGGCTGAGCGTACCAGCAGATCCGCAACGCCGCCCGCGGGCCGGGAGCGACCGAGGACGCAGGAGCGCTTGCTATGCTCACGAAAGCGGGCGGCATGAGCCCAGGCGACACAGCAGAGCGCGAGGCGAGGGGTCCAGTGCAGCTTCCGACGGTCGAGGACGACCCGGCGCTCGCCCGCTCGGCACCCGACGCGCGGGAATCCACGGCCGCGACCGCCAGCGCCACGGCCTCGGGCGCGCTCATGACGGCCATCGTGCCCGCCTACAACGAAGCCGAGACCATCGGCGCGGTGATCTCCGGTCTGCTCGCGCTCGACCTGCCCCTGCGCGTGCTTGTGGTGGATGACGGATCGCGCGACGGCACGGCCGCGGTGGCGCTGGCGGCGGGCGCCGAAGTGCTCCACCACATCGCCCGGCGTGGCAACGGCGCCGCGATCAAGTCCGGGCTGGCCAGCCTGGGTCAGGGCCTCGCCGCCGACCGCCAGCTGGTGGCGCTGCTCGATGGCGACGGCCAGCACGACCCCGCGCAGCTGCCTGCTCTGTGGGCCCTGCTGCACGACGGCGCGGACCTCGCCGTGGCAGCGCGGACCTCGTTCGCAGGATCGGGCTGGGCACGCGACGCGGGCAACCGCCTGCTGTGCGCCCTGGCCGCGTTCATGACGCGCCAGCCCGTGCCCGACCTGACCAGCGGCTTCCGCGTCTTCCGGTTGGGAGACATGCGGCCCTGGATCCCGCTGCTACCCCAGGGCTTCTCCACACCCACCACCTCGACGCTGGCGTTCCTGCACAGCGGACGGCGGGTGGCGTTCCTGGACGTCCCGGCCCGGCCCCGCGCCGGTGGAGGACGCACGCGCACGCGCCTGCTGCGCGACGGTCCCTGGTTCTGCGCCATCGCCATCAAGATCACGACGCTGTTCGACCCCGGCCGGGCGCTGACGCCGCTGACGCTGGGCCTGGGATCCGGCCTGGCAGTCGGCCTCGCGCTGGGAGCCACGCTCGCCGGGGGCGCGCTGCTGCTGGGGCTTGGGCTGGTGCTCGGCCCAACGCTGGCCCTGGCGCGCGGCTGCACGATCCAACGCAGCGGACTGCGCAGACCGGCGAAAACAGCGCCCCATCCCGCAGCGCTCGGATCAGGCCCCTGAGGAGCGCAGCGAGCAGACTGCAAGATGCGTGATCATCTCCGGCCTGCGGCCGCCGCACACACCCGCTCAGAGAAGCTCACCCGCGTGAATCGACCGTCGCCCCTTCGACTCCGACGCGCCGCCCTGCTGGGCGCGAGCCTGGGTGCGGTCTCGTTCGCCGCGCTCATGCTGCTGCAGGCGCTCGCGGCCCGGCTGGCCGGCATGGCCTGGACGATCGACTCCCCGCTGCTCAACCTGTGGCTCTATCCGACGCTTGGAGCCGCGCTCGGCGGCGTGGCCGCGCCGCTGCTGGAGCTGATCAGGCGGCTCGCTGCCAGCCGCGTGCACGGGCCGGCCTGGGTCGCCGGTTGGCTGGCCCTGGCGGCGTACGCGGGCCGGGCTGGGGCCACGGCCACGCTGCGCGCGCACCAGGGGCTGCCCGGCGGTCGCGGTGCGGCGCTCGCCTGGCAGGCCGCCATCGCCGTGAGCCTGGGGCTGATGCTGGTGTCGCTGCTGCATCGCCGCCAAGTCCGCCGCCAAGTCCGCCGCCAAGCCCAGCGCCCGGACCAGCGGCTGGGCCCCGTGCTGGTGGATGCCCTGTGCGTCGCGCTGCCCATGCTGTGCGCGGTCTACCTGACGCACCTGCAGTGGCTCGCCATCAAGGAGCGAGCCCTGCTCAGCGGGCTGCTGGGCTGGCCGACGCTGGCGCTGAATGCCGGGGCGGGCGCCCTGGGCCTGGCCCTGGGCTGGGCGCTGATGGGACCCGCAGCAGCTGACGCTGCGCGCGCCACAGCGCGCCGATCCGTGGCCGCCGCGGCGTTGCTGATCGGCCTCGGCCTGGGCTTGGCGCAGCAGCGCGCACCCGGTGGTCCAGCTCGCGCTCCGGCCGCAAACACGCACGAAGCCAACGCCCCCGCTGCCAACGCTCCCGACGCGGCCGCGCCTGTCGATGCCGCGGGCGCAGGTGACGCCGGCGTCACGCCCGACCGGCCGGGGAGCAGCCCAAACGTCCTGTTGCTCGTGCTCGACACCCTGCGGCGCGATGCGGTCTCGGCCTACGGCATGGTCGCCGACACGACGCCGCGCTTCGACGCCCTGGCCTCGCAGGGCGTGCGTTGGGACGACTGCGTCGCCAATGGCTGTTGGACGATCCCCAGCCACGCGTCCCTGTTCACAGGGGCCGAGGTGTCGCGCCACGGCGCGGGCCACTTCCGTAAGCGGCTGCGGCGCACGCCCGCTGGCCCCGGCACACAGCCCCTGCCCACGGCGGCCGAGTTGCTCGCGCGCCGCGGCTGGGACACGGCCGCCTTCGTCTGCAACATGAACGTGAGCCGCGCCAACGGCTTCGACCGGGGCTTCGACGAGTACCAGGAACTCTGGCGCGCCGGCCAGGGTGACTATGACGTGCTGGCGCCGGCGTTGCGGGCCTGGGCCGGCCTGGGCGTGTTTGACAAGGGCGGCGAGCTGTGCACGCGCGGGGTGAACGCGTGGCTGGGCGACCACGCCGACAGCGCGCGACCGTGGTTTCTATTCGTGAACCTGATGGAGTCCCACTCGCCCTATCACCAGGCGCCGGAGCGCTTTGCCCGGGCCTTCCTCGAGCCGCATGAGCCCACGCCCGACGTGCAGGCGCTGATCGATGACACCATGGCGCACGTCTACAACGCCGGCGTGAGCGATGCCGACGCCGAGCAGCTCTGGCGCGTCTACCTCGGCGGCGTGCGCTACCAGGACTGGCTGCTGGGGCGCATCATCGCGCGCCTCGACGAGCTGGGCCTGGACCGGAACACGCTCGTCATCGTGACCTCGGATCACGGCGAGAACTTCGGTTGGCAGCAGCTCCTGGGCCATGGACAGGACCTCAACGATGACCTGCTGCGCGTGCCCCTGGCCATGCGCGGGCCGGGCCTGGGGAGCGGCCGCGTCGCCCCCTCGCCGGCCAGCCTGGTGGACATCCTGCCCACGCTGCTGGCCCTCACCGGCAGCCCGCCCCTGCCGAGCAGCGCGGGTCGCGACGGCGTCACGCTCGCCGGCGGCGGCTGGCCCCTGGATGAGCAGCGCGAGCGTGCGCGCGTGGTGGAGAAGCACCCGACGTTTCTGGAGAGCCTGCAGGAGTACGAGCAGCTGACGTCCGCGCTCAGCGCGCCGGGCGGCGATCGGCGCTGGGCCTGGGGGCGCGCCGGCATCTATCTGGGAACGCGCAAGCTCGTGCGGCTCGAGCCCGCGCACGACGGATCGGCGCTCAGCGGGCCGGCGCTCGACGAGCTGACCGCGCGCGTCACGCAGATCGCGGATCGGTCCGGCACGCCGCCACTGGACGACGGCCGCCGCGCGCTGCACGACCCGGCCGCCCGCGCGGAGCTGGGCGCGCTGCTGGACGCGCTGCGCGAACGCTGGCCCACGGCGCTCGAGCCGGACCCAGCCGACTTGGCGCCCCTCGACGACGAGGATCTCGCGGCGCTGCGGGCGCTGGGCTACGTGGGGGCGTCGCGCGACGCGCAGCAGCGGCGGGCGGGCCGCCCCGAGTCCCGCCCCGAGTCCGAGTCCGAGTCCGAGTCCGAGTCCGAGTCCGAGTCCGAGTCCGAGTCCGACGACGACGACGACGACGACGAGCCCGTCAGCGATGGCGACGGCGCGCGCCGATGAGCGTCGGCGGCCAGCGAGCGGAGGTGGTGCGCGGCGGGCTGCTGCTCATGCTCGCCAAGCTGGTGCACACCATCGCGGGCTTCGGGCTGTTCTTCTTCCTGTCCGCCATCCTGGACTGGTCCATGGGCGGCGCCGGCATCGCGGCCTTCGGCATCTACGGCACGGCGCTGGTGGTCATCAACCCGCTCAACATGATGTTTGCCCAGGGCACACTGCAGCTCGTGAGCCAGATGGTCGCCAGCCACCCGGACGATCCCGGCGGCGTGTTCCGCGCCTGCGCACGCATGCAGCTGCCGTTGGTGCTGGCGTTCGTGGTGCTGTTCCAGCTGGCCGTGCCCGCCATCGCGCGGCACGGGCTGAACGACCCGGCCTACGAGACGATCCTGCGCGTGGGCGGCGCCATCCCGATCTTCTACGCCCTGCGCTGTCTCTACCAGGGCTACTGCAACGGCACGCGGCGCTTCCGCGAGCAGTCGTGGATCGACATGGGTAGCTCGATCCTGCGCATGGCTCTGGTGCTCACGGGCGCGGCCCTGGGTTACGGCGCGCTGGGCGCGCTGCTGGGCTTCGTGGCGGCGTCGTTCGTGATGATGGTGGTGGCCATGCTCTGGATCCGCCCGGCGCGTGGGGGCGCAACGGCGGCGCTCGACCTGACGCAGCTGCTGCTGTTCCAGGGCAAGGTCCTGGCCGTGACGCTGGTGACCTTCTACCTCATGAGCCTCGACCAGCTGGCCGTGAAGGCGCTGGCGGACAGCGACCCGGACATCGCCGACCGGCTCGCGGGCTACTACACCGGCAACCTGAAGATCGCGCAGATCCCGTGGAGCATCATCAGCGCGCTGGTGTGGGTGTTGTTCCCGCTGGTGGCCGCGAGCGCGCAGGACCCGGCGCGGCAACGGGCCACCCTGCGCCAGGGCTTCCGGCTGGTGCTGCTGCTGATGGCGCCGGTGTGTGTGGTGCTTGGCAGCACCGCGCACGAGACCTACGCGCTGGTCTTCCACGGCAACGCCGCGCGGGCGCTGACCGAGTTCGGTGACCCGCTCTCGGTGGTGAGCGGTCCGCTGCAGGTGCTCGCGCCGGGCTACTTCGTGTACGGGCTGCTGATCGTGGCCACCATGCTCATCACGGCGCAGGGCCGCGCGGGCACCTCGCTGCTGATCATGTCGCTGACGCTCGTGCTGGGGCTGGTGTTCACCCGCAGCCTGGTCGAGAGCCACGGGCCCGTGGGCGCGGCGGCTGGCAGCGCGGCCGCGTGGACGCTGGGGCTGGTGGCCGCCTCGATCGTGCTGGCGCGACGCTTCGGCGCCTTCGTCCCCGGCGCCAGCGTGGTGCGCATCGCCCTGGCCTGCGGCGCGCTCTGGCTGGTGTCGATCGCGCTGCCGGGCGAGGGCCTGATGCTGCTCGCCAAGGACAGCTTGCTGGGCCTGGTCTACCTGGCCGTGATCCTGCTCACGCGCGAGGTGACCCCCGCCGAGATCCGTGAGATCATGCTGGCAGCCCGAGCCGGGCGGGCGGCACAATAGGACCATTCGGAGCGCCGGTGCGCCGATCTGTGCGGCTCCGATCGCGGCCGCCGGCCAGCAGCGGGACAGCGGCCGGGCAGGCCCGCCGCGGCTCGACAGACGAAGGGCTCCACGCGTGAACAAGTCCAGCCAGCTTCGAGCGACCCTCTCGGGCGAGCGCCCCGTGCAGGTCATCGGCGCCCACAACGGGCTCGGCGCGCGCATCGCCGAGGACGCGGGCTTCGACGCGGTCTGGGCCAGCGGCCTCGAGATCTCGACCGCCGCCGGCGTGCCGGACGCCAACATCCTCACCATGACGCAGCTGCTCGACGCCGCACAGCAGATGCACCACGCCACGCGCCTACCCGTGATCTGCGACTGCGACACGGGCTTCGGCAACAGCAACAACGTCATCCACATGGTGAAGCGCTACGAGGCCGCGGGCATCGCCGCGGTGTGCATGGAGGACAAGCTGTTCCCCAAGGTGAACAGCTTCGTCCCCGGGCGGCAGGACCTGGCGCCCATGGCCGAGTTCGTCGGCAAGCTCATGGCCGCCAAGCACGCCCAGGCCAGCGACGACTTCTTCGTGATCGCGCGGGTCGAGGCGCTGATCGCGGGCTGGGGTATGCAGGAGGCGCTCAAGCGAGCGGAGGCCTACCGCAAGGCCGGCGCCGACGCGATCCTGATCCACAGCAAGCAGAGGACGCCGGACGAGATCCTGGCCTTCCTCAAGCAGTGGGATCACCGCTCGCCGGTGGTGGTGGTGCCCACGACCTACCCGCAGCTCACGGCCAGCGAGCTCAAGGCCGCCGGCGCCGACATCGTGATCTACGCCAACCACGGGCTGCGCGCGGGCATCGGCGCCATGCAGCAGACCTTCGCCGAGATCATCGAAGCCGAGGGCGCCATGACCGTCGTCGACGAGCTGGCCCCCATGACGGAGGTCTTCAGGCTGCAGGGCATGCTGCGCATGAAGGAGCAGGAGAAGGAGTTCCTGCGCACCGGCGCCAAGCCCGTCAGGATCCTCGTGCCGGCGGGCGGTGACATCGACCTGCCCGCCGACCTGGCCGAGATCGTCGATGCCGGAGGGCCGCGTGCCCTGCTCGACCTGTACGGCAAGCCGCTGATCGAACGCCAGATGGACGCATTTGCCCTGGCCGGCGCCCAGGACATCTCGCTGGTGGGTCCCATAGCGCCTGCGCAGGTAACGCTCGGCAACCTCGGGCTGGTGGACTCACGAGCCGAGTCGCTGTTGGGCACGGTGCACGCGGGCCTGACCGCCAGGCCCTGCCCCGCCGGCGGGGCGGTGATCATCTGCTACTCCGACATCCTGTTTGGCGAGCCCGTGGCCCGTCGCATCGTCAACTGCGACGCCGACATCGGCGTGCTGGTCGACCGCTCGTTTTCCGAGAGCGACCGCGGCCGGACCAAGGCTCTCGACTACGTCTTCACCGACCCGGCGCCGGACGAGTCGGGCCGCGTGCTCGACACCACGCGCAGCTACGCGGTCCAGCACATCGGCAAGCAGATCGACCCGCGCGAGGCCCACTTCGAGTTCATCGGCATGCTGAGCCTGAGCGAGGTCGGCTACGCCACGGTCATGCAGCGCTACGCGACGTGGTCACGCGAGCGCGCGGGCCAGCCCTTCGGCAACGCCGCGAGCTTCGAACAGGCGACGCTGACGGACTTCCTGCAGGAGCTGATCGACGCGGGCGAGTCCGTCGTCGCGCTGGAACAGGACCGCGGCTGGATGGAGATCCACGACTTTGACGACTACAAGGCCGCCATCGCGCAGCTGAGCCGGGAGTAAGGCCGTGGCCATCGACATCGAGCGTTTCGCGCTGGCCCTGCGAGCACAGGGCGTCGACTTCTTCACGGGCGTACCGTGCAGCTACTTCCAGTCGTTCGTGAGCTACGCCTCCGCCAGCGACTCGCTGCCCTACACCATCGCGGCCAGTGAGGGCGAGGCCATCGGGATCGCCACAGGCGCCTGGCTGTCCGGCCGCATGGGCGCCGTCTTGCTGCAGAACTCGGGCCTGGGCAACTGCGTCAACCCGCTCACCAGCCTGTCGGCCACCTTCGAGATCCCGCTGCTGCTGCTGATCAGCCACCGCGGCGAGCAGGGCGACGACGCTCCCCAGCACGACCTCATGGGCGAGATCACCTACGACCTGCTGGAGGCCATGCGCATCCCGGCCTTCACCCTGGCTGCCGACGACGACGGCGCCCAGCGCAGCCTGGAGCAGGCCCTCGGCGAGACGCGCCGCAGCAACCGCCCCGTCGCGCTGGTGGTGCCCAAGGGCCGCTTCGAGCGCTTCACGTGCGACCAGCAGCCGCCACACAAGGCGCCCTCGCGCTGCGTGCCCGAGCGGCTGCCCGGCCCCAGCGCGTGTGTGCCCCGCGAGCAGGCCCTGCGCGAGCTCGACCGCGTGCTCGACGAGCGGGACCTCGTGGTCACCACCACGGGCATGACCTCGCGCGAGCTGTTCACGATCCGCGATCGCCCGGGCAACTTCTACATGCTCGGGTCCATGGGCTGCGCGGCGGCCATCGGCCTGGGCCTGACGCGCTGCGCGCCGGACCGCAAGCTGGTGGTGCTCGACGGCGACGGCGCCCTGCTGATGAAGCTCGGCACGGCGGCGACCATCGGCCACTATCGCCCGCGCGGCCTGCTGCACGTCGTGCTCGACAACGGCACCTACGAGACCACGGGCGGCCAGCCCACCACGAGCTGCTCGGTGGCCTTCGAACAGATCGCCGCGGGCGCGGGCTACGCGCGCTCGCTGGTGGTCAACAGCCCGTCCGCCCTCGCGCAGGTCGTGGCCGAGTTCGAGGTCGGGCAGGGCCCGCTGTTCGTGACCCTCGCCATCCGCAGCGGGCACATGCAGGGCGTCGGCCGCGTGGGCCGCAGCCCCCAGCAGATCCGGGACGACTTCCGTCATGCCGCCAGTGAATCGCTTCGCGTTTCATAACCCCGTCGAGGTGCGCTTCGGGCGGGGCGTCAGCGCCGATCTCGGCGCGTGCCTGCAGCTGCCGGCGCTGCTGGTGCTGGGCCGCGCGACGCTCGAGCGCACGGGCCTGGCCGACTTCGCCGCGCGCACCGAGGGGGTGCACACGCACGCGGGCGTCCCGCCCAACCCCACGCCCGACATCATCGACGCCGGCGCCACCCACGCCCGCGAGCTCGGCGTCCGCACCATCGTCGGCGTGGGCGGAGGCTCGGCCCAGGACGCGGCCAAGTGCATGGCGGTCATGCTCGGACACAGCGAGTCGATCCGCGACCTCCAGGCCCGATGCCGTGCCGGCGAGGCGTTCATCCGGCGCGTGCGCCTGATCCAGCTGCCGACCACCGCGGGCACCGGCAGCGAGGTCACCCGCTGGGCCTCCGTCTGGGGCGAGAACGGCAGCAAGTCCTCCCTGGATCACGAGAGCGGCTACGCCGATGTGTGCCTCGTCGATCCGGCCCTGACCGACGGCATGGGCGCCGCGCTCACCGCCACCACCGGGCTCGACGCCATGGCCCACGCCATGGAGGCGCTCTGGGGCGTGCACCACAATCCCGTCTCGAGCCTGCACGCGCGCGCCGCGCTGGGCCTGGTGTCGCGGCACCTGCTGCCCTGCGTGCGCGCGGGCGACGCGGGCATCGCCTCCGCGGCAGCCGCCGCGACGCAACGACAGCGCGACGGCATGGCCCTCGCGTCCCTGCACGCCGGCCTGGCCCTGTCCAACACGCGCAGCGCCGTGGCCCACGCCTTGAGCTACGCGCTCACCGGCGAGCACGGGGTCTGTCATGGCGCCGCCGTGGGCCTGCTGTGCCGCGGCGCCCTGCCCGTCAACGCGGCCCTGGTGCCGGAGCGCGTGGCGGCCATCACCGACGCGCTGGGCCTGCCCGACGTGCGCGCGGCCCAGGCCTTCATCGACGAGGTGTTCGTGGCGGCGGGCCTGCCCACAGACCTGGCCGGACACGGCGTCCCCGCCTCGGCCCTGCCCGCGCTGGTCGACACCGCCTGCGGCGCCGAGCGTCTGGCCAACAACCCCGGACAACTCCAGCCCGCCGACCTGGCGGCGATCCTGGAGGCCATCGCGTGAGCGCCGACGCCCGCCGCGACAGCCACCACCCCACGGGCAGTGGCGTCAGCCGCGCGGTCATCCTGGCGGCCGGCCGCGGCGCGCGCCTGGGAGCGCACACCGATGCGTGCCCCAAACCGCTGCTGAGCCTGCACAGCTCGGGCCAACCCACGCTCATCGGGCGACAGCTCGAGCAGCTGGAGTCGCGCGGCGTTCGACACGTGACCGTCGCCGTGGGCTACCTCGGTGCCGTGCTGGCCAAGGAACTGGCCGCGCGACCCGGAGCCCTGACGATCGCCACGGTCGAGAACCGCGACTGGGCGAGCAGCGGCTCGGGTTGCTCCCTGGTCCAGGCGGCGGACGCGTTTCGGGCGGGCGAGGACGTGCTGCTCACCCACGGCGACATCATCTACGACGACGCCATCCTCGATGCCGTGCTCGCGACGGCGAGCCGGGCCGGCAGCGCCATCGCCGCTGACCGCAGCTGGCGCGCCGAGACCCACGACGAGGTCCTGGCCTGGACGCGCGACGGCCGCCTCGCCGGCGTGCGCAAGGGCGCGGCGGATCGCGAGGCCGACCCCTCTGACCGCGTCAGCGCGCGCGACGCTGCTCCCGGCATGGTGTCACAGCTCGCTGGGTCTCCCGGCGCCGGCGGCCGCGGCACGGGCGAGTTCATCGGCGTGTCCGTGTTCAGCGCCGGCTTCGCCGCGGCCTTCGTCGGCTTCGTCGAGCAGCGCACACGCCACGACCGCTCGCTCGACTACGAGCAGCCGCTGCTGTCCGAGTTCATCGCGCGATCGGAGCACAGCGCCGCGGTCGCGTTCAGCGACGGCCTCGACTGGCGCAACGTCAACTACCCCGAAGACCTGGCATGGGCGCGTGAGCGCTGCGTCGCGGCCCAGGAGCGCGGCGCATGAGCGGGCACCCGCCGACGCAGACCACCGACGGCCTGTTCGCCAGGGCGCGAGAGATCCTGCGCCAGTCCCACAAGCCGGACGACTTCCTGTGGGCGCGCTGGGTCTCGCGCCCGTTCGCGGCGCTGGCCCTGGCCGCCCTGCGGCGCGTCCCCATGACGCCCAACGCCATCAGCCTGGTGAGCCTGGGCGTCGGTCTGCTCTCGGCGCTGGCCTACGGCTTCTGGCCGGGCTGGACCGGACTGTGGATCGCCTGGAGCGTCGGACAGCTGGCCTACATCATCGACTGCATGGACGGCATGCAGGCCCGGGCGCGGGGCCTGCACTCGCCCGCGGGCACGGCCATGGACTTCCTGGTGGACGCCATCAAGCAGATGCTGCTGTTCCCCGCCATCGCGTACCGCGTCTGGGTCGAGGCCGGTCAGCCGCTCGGGCTGGTGCAGGGCTGGGCCCTGTGGGCCGCCATTCTCAGCGGCCCCATCGTCGCCGCAGGCCTGGCCCTGACCGTGTTCCTGCGCAGCGGCGAGGTGACGGGCGAGGTGCAGCGCCAACAGCGCGCGGACCACGACAGCACGCCGGCAGGTCGCGTCATGGCCGGCTTCGCGTTCCTGATGAACTACCCGAGCTGGATCCTTGTGCCGGTGATCTTCCAGCGCATGGACCTCTTCCTGATCATCTCGCTGCCGCTCTACGCCGCGTACTGCGCCCACGCGCTGCGGCTGGTGTGGAAGCGGGTCTGCGGATTCGACCACTACGCCGGACGGGACTGATCCGCCCGCGCGCAGAGCGTGGCCACGTCCGCGTGCGGCCGCACGAAGCGGGGCTCACACCGAGGGCGTGTAGCGCTCGCCGCTCAAGCCTGGCCTGCTTCGAGCCGCGCGCGCCACAGCGCCGCCTGCGCGCGCACGTTCTGCAGGCACGCGCCGCCCACCGAACTGCGCGCATTGAGCGCGGCCTCCACTGAGAGCGCCGCGCGCACGCCCGGTCCCAGGGCCGGATCGCAGGCGCGCAGCTCCGCGTCGCTGAGCTCGGCCAGCCCCACGCCGCGGGCATCGGCGGCGCGCACCAGCGCTCCCACCGCGCCGTGGGCCTGCCGGAAGGGGACACCCTGGCGCACGAGCCAGTCGGCGGCCTCGGTGGCCAGCAGGTGCCCGCCCGCCTCGTCCACCGCGGCGCGCATGGCGTCCCGGTCGAAGGCGATGTCGCGCAGCATGGCCTCGGCCACGGCGAGCATCTGACCGAGCTGATCCTCGGCGTCGAACAGGGCCGGCTTATCCTCCTGCAGGTCCTTGAAGTAGCCCATCGGCAGACCGCGCTGCAGCTCCAGCAGGGTGGCGTGGGCGGAGGCCACCCGCACGGCCTTGCCGCGCAGCAGCTCGGCGCCGTCCGGGTTGCGCTTCTGCGGCATGATCGAGCTGCCGGTGCTGACCGCGTCTCCCAGTCGCGCGAAGCCGAACTCGCGGCTGCACCAGAGCACCAGCTCGCCGCCCAGGCGCGAGAGCGTCACCGCCGTGCCGGCCAGGGCCGCCGCGAAGCGCGTGGCGTGCTGGCGTGAGGCCACCGCCGCCAGGCTGTTGGGCTCGGGTGCCGCGAAGCCCAGTTCGCTGGCGGTGAGCTGCGCGTCGATGGGAAAGCCCGTGCCGGTGCCGGCTCCCGCGCCAAGCGGGCAGCGCTGGGGCGCGCAGTCCAGGGCGTCGGCGTCCAGCGCCAGCATCTCCACGTAGGCCAGCAGGGTGTGGCCCAGGTGCACGGGCTGGGCCCGCTGCAGGTGCGTGTAGTAGGGCAGCACGGCCTCGCCGTCGCGCGCCACCAGCTCCAGCAGCGCTCGCTGGACCCGGGCCACGCCGGCGCGCGCCTCTTGCACGGCGCCGCGCAGGTGCAGCGCCAGGTCAGTGGCCACCTGATCGTTGCGGCTGCGCGCGGTGTGCAGGCGCCGGCCGTCCTCTCCGATCAGCTCGGTCAGCCGCCGCTCCACGGCCATGTGCACGTCCTCGTCGGCGGGCTGCGGGACAAAGCTGCCCTGCTCCAGCTCGCGCTGCACCTGATCGAGCCCGGCCAGGATCGCGCTCACGCTAGCCCTGGGCAGGATGCCCGTGGCGCCCAGCATGCGCGCGTGGGCGCGGCTGCCGGCCAGGTCCTCGCGCCAGAGGCGCAGGTCGAATTCGAGGCTGCGGTTGATGGCGTGCAGCGCCGGGTGCACCCCGCCGGCGAAGCGCCCGCGCAGCAGGCCGGCGCCGGCGCCGGCGCCGAGCGTGGCGGCGGCGGGGGCCGCGGCGGGAGCGACGGCATCGAGCTTTACGTGCTCGGGATCAGGTGCGGTCATAGCAAGGCCTCCAGATCGTTCGGCTGGGCAGCAGGCGCGGGCGACGTGCCCGCGAGGCTCGCCCCCAGGAAGGCGAGGGCGCTGTCGCGGTAGGCCAGCACGGCGGCGTCCACCTGGCTCACGGCCACCCACTCGTCGGGCGCGTGGCTGGCGGCGCTGGTGCCGGGGCCCATGACCACGCCGGGCAGGGGGCGGAAATGGAACAGGTCGCTCACGCCGCCGAAGCCGCGCAGCACGCCGGTGGGGCTGGCGCTCAGGGCCGCGCGCACGATGGGCGCGTCGTCGGGCGTACGCACCGGCAAGTAGCGATTGCTGATGACCTCGACGCGACTGGACACGGCCTGATGCAGCAGCGCGAGCAGGCGCGCGTTGTCGCAGCCGGGCGTGGGGCGACCGTCCAGCTCGACGCAGGCGGAGCCGGGCAGCACATTGGGGCGCGTGCCGCCCTGCGCCACGGTGGCCTGCAGCGTGGCCGGTCCCAGCAGCGGATCGGCGCCCGGGAGCGGCAGCTCGTTCAGCGCCAGGATGTCGCGCGCGGCGAGGGTCAGGGCGTTGACGCCCTCCCAGGGGCGGCTGGCGTGGCAGGCGCGACCCTCGACATGCAGGCGCGCGCGCAGCAGGCCGCGCTGGCCCGGGCACACGTCGAGCTCGGTGGGCTCGCCCACGATCACCGCGTCGAGCGGCGGCAGCTCTTCGGCCAGGGTCTCGGCGCCTTCGCCACCCGTCTCCTCGTCGCACACGAAGGCCAGGGCCAGGCGACCGCTGAACGCGTCGGGGTCGAGGCTCGCGGCGGCCACGGCCATGGCTGCCACCGACGACTTGGCGTCGTTGGCGCCACGCCCCAGCACGCGGCCGTCGCGCAGCTCAGCGCTCCAGGGATCTTGGGTCCAGCCCTGACCCACCGGCACCACGTCGATGTGCGAGCAGAGCAGCAGCCCGCGCCCGCGCCCTGAGCCTGAGCCTGAGCCTGAGCCTGAGCCTGAGC
>Ga0164313_10002264_pt1 | contig 17264 bp, 14 predicted proteins | sample GuaBasSedimGuay4_FD_113735 | JGI IMG/M metagenome (GOLD analysis project Ga0164313, IMG submission 113735) | Subseafloor sediment microbial communities from Guaymas Basin, Gulf of California, Mexico - Guay4, Core 4569-4, 0-3 cm | ecosystem: Environmental > Aquatic > Marine > Hydrothermal vents...
AATATGGTCAGCATCACAACTAGCGACCAAAGCTACAGAATTCCAACTCACTCAGTTGGTTTGGAAATTTCTGAAGAAGCGTTGCAGAGTTCAACTCTTGATCTAGTCGGTCTTGCGTTGGGTGCTAACGCACGTCAACAGGCTATCGTCCGTGTTGAGCAGGATCTTTCTGCCATGATCGGTGGTGACGCTGATATGGGAGAGTCTGCTGTAACAGGTGTTAACGCGTCTACTTTTGACCCTGATATTAACGGAACTACAAAAATGACTCAAAAAGGTTGGGTCAAGTTCCTTCATAGCAACTACCGTACTCGCAGCCTTGATTGGTTGATTATGGATATTGACACAGCTCTAGAACTTGAGAATCGTGCCAACCGTCCTACAGTGACAGACGACGATCCAAAGTCAAAACGCATTGATACTCTTTTTAATATTGAGAATCTTGCATTACCAACTCCTAACGTACTTATAGTAGACACCGGAATCATCGGTGCCGACACAATAGTAGGTCTGGACAGCCGTTACGCAATGCGTAAAGTCGTCAACGTAAACGCATCATACAATGCCGTTGAAGATTTCGTACTACGTAAGGCTACCGCGCTTCGTCTAGACTACGGTTACGTAGTTAAGAAGTTGTACGCGGATGCTTGGACTGCACTTACTATTGGTGCGTAAAGAGTGATGAACGCGGCCTCCTTGTGAGGTCGCGGTCTTTAGATATTACATTGGGAGTTACATCATGAGCAGTTCAAAAGAAGAGAGTACCGAAGGGACAAGTCCTGAAGTTAAAGAATCGACTAAGCCAGTAGTCAAGAGAAGGAGTTCTAAAACCCGTAAGCTTGTGTGCGTGTCAGGATACCTGACGAACCTTGTTACTGGGGTCAAATACACAACAAACACCCCAGTTGACTACCCAAAGAACCTAGCTTGGGAAGAAGCTCAACTGAAAGCTGGAACTCTTAAAGAGTACTAATGACTACCGCGATCTTGTACACCACAGTAGAGGCTATAAGGACTTGCGTTGGGGTTGACGGTGCCGACGTGGTTGACCTTATGATTCAAGATCAAGGTTTGAAAATCAGGTTTACATCTGATTTAGACAGCTGGTATCCGTCTGCGAGCTATGTAGCTGACTGGGAATCTTCTGGGTTTGACCCAACTGAGGATACTGGGGTTGATATAGAAACCCCTACTACAGAGGAGAGGAAGGGTCACTTACTGTCTGCATACTCAATGTGGTTTGGTGCGGCTAGTTTGCTTCAGACGATGTTGGCTATACCTCAAAAGATTTCTGACGGAAAGAATGAGGTACAAAGGTTTCAAGGGATCGACCTTGAAAAGATCTACGAAAGGGTTTTGGGTAACCTCGCTGCGGTAAAGGAGGTTATAGTCCAAGAGTCCACCCCTACTAGTGCTGTCATACTTGGGGCAAAGAAGGTAGAGTCGGAAACTTACAACCCAATCACAGGGGTCTAGATGAACCTAAACCAAGTAGTAAAAAAGTTTGCCACCGTGCCCATTGATGCTTGGGACGGGGTTACTTGGGACACTGCGGCTATTTATGGATCTATGGAGGTCTACTCCAGGTTTATTACAGAAAGGACTTTTGGAGTCGTCAAAAGACTCCTTATGCTTCCTGAAGCAATTCCAGATAGATATAAAGTGCTCAGGATGCCAGATGGCTCTGAACACCTTATAGCCAACGAATCAAAAGATTACAGAGGTCCTCAAACGACCCCTTACGCATTCACCTACTTAATACAAAGCGTCATAGGGCAGGCAAGGGTTGTAACCCTGTCCACTACACCCGCAGCGTCTGGGATGGCGTCTTCAGATACTGAAGTGTTTGGGGACTACTTACCATGCTACTTTGAAAGGTTTGGGGCAACTGACTCCTCACAAGTTGATGCGGTCACGTATTCACGCACTAAAATCCTGCTGCCAAAGGGGACAGTCCTAAGCGTAGACGACGAGATAGAGATAGGAGTCGAAAGGTACTCCATTAGAGAAACAGATTTTGAGCTGAACCTAACAAGAGCTATGGGAGTGGAGAAATAATGTCGGATTTTACTGTAGCATTTAAGTCTACCATAGATAAATTAGGGTATGACCTCGGACAGTCCTTATCTCTGGACTTTATTGATCTTGACGATTTGGTAGTTACCGGGGATCTGTTTAAATCCAACAAAAATGCCTTGGTGTGGGAGTTTCTGACTTTAGATGAAATGCCCACAGATCCTTTGTACGCTTTTTCTTTTAGGATAGGAGCCAGGACAGTCAGGGATGCCTCCAACTACAACATTTTGAAAATGGTGGATAGTGTCAAGAAAGTATTTCCATCAGGACAAACCACCCCAATAAGAGACTACTCTGGTGCTGTGGTTGGTGCTACGGTAGGGACCATGTACATAACGGATGTGGGAGTAGACCCTCAGATGTTTGATAAGGACTCAGGCATTCGAATGATTTTAGTAAACGGGAGATGTGTAAGGAATGCCTAGCAAGTTAAAAGTAAAGAGCATGGGCAAAGACATTATTGTCAGCAAGGTAGGAGGAGGCTCCATTGCGACAAAGAAAACAAGGACTATATCCGTAAACCCTGACAAAGTACTTAAACACCTAGCCACTGACAGGAAAAATGCAGAGTTTAGAGTTAGGGTGGCCAGGGTGGTTCAAAACAAACATTTCGTACCCGCAATGGATGAATTTTACAGGCACTTCCTTGATAAGGGTCTGCGGTATGTACTCTCTAACCGAATGCGTAACTTTGGTGACGTGGACCACTCTGGTCCAATACAATTTAGCGTAGGGTCGAAGAAACTAGTGGTCAGGAGAGGGGAGATACCTTGGATGTCTCATAGTGCTGAGTACCGGAAACAGCTTAAGAAACGGAAAGGGTCTTCCAAGTCATTAATCAGAAACACAGGTAGAGACACTCACGCTAACAACTTAATGAGGGAGCTACTAAGCGACTTAGGAGTGTCAAAGAAACTGGTAGTTGGGAACCCTTTGAAAAGGGATTATAAAGGCACTGCCAAGGGCACTTTAGATATAGCCGTCAGTGCCTACATCAACTACAAACTTAAAAGACCAGAGTATGATGCCTACGTTAAGTTAGCCTTCACGGAAGGAGTTTTACATAGAAGTTTACTTGGTGGGTACGATGGTATTAAAGACATTGGCATTTTAAATGCTTTTGAATTGGGGCATGGCGGACCAAGTGGATCCTTCTCTAGGAGACGCCAAAGACCAATTATTGGGGAGTTGGCAAGAGCCTACGGAAAGGCTACAGGAGAGGTGTATAGAGCCAAACTTAAGTCCTTGAGGTAAAAGGTGTTATTGGATGTTATTGTCTGATACCATTAAGGTTGGCTTAGAGGTCAGTATTAACTTTTAAACACAAGCAGGTAAATCAAAATGGCTAAATTAGGTTCAGCACAAACTAAAAAATTTAGTATCGGTACAGCAGAAGTTCGTCTTGGCCCTCTAGCTTCGGCTGGTAGGCTTACACAAGCTAACTCTATCGGTCTAGTAGATTCAGCAACAGTTGAAGTTACTCAAACTTCAGTAGACTTGAAAGGTGGTTTTCCACAACAGATTCAAGATACTGCAGTAACAGAGCAAGCGACAACTATGTCAGCAACACTACGTGAGATGTCACGTAGAAATCTCAAGATCTTGTTAGGAGAGGGTATTGATGGGGGTGCAGCTCCTGTAGATATATCTTCACTCGTAGTTACAGACGTCCTACTAGATGGCACCGCTGTTGATGTAACTCCAGGTGAGGGCGCTAGCTTCACAGTTGGGGACGTAGTTGTCATCTACCCTGATGGACAACCAGAAAATGTTTCCGTAGACATAATTACAACCATTTCTACAGACACCCTGACCCTTGAAAATGGTCTGGCGGTGCCCGTTACCGGAACCGCTGATACTGTACACATTTTTGTAGCTAACCAAGTTGCAATTGGAGCTGTCACACAGACAAACTATTTTGCGGTTTCTCTAGTGCAGGCAGAAAACAGCACCGGTCGTCCAGTAGGTTTTAACTTCTGGAAAGCGGCTTTGGGTGGTTCAATGACTTTCGCTACAAACGCAACAGATTTTGCAAGTAATGATCTTTCTCTTAAGATTCTACAACCAGCGAACTCTGAGTTTGGTGCTGGTAAAGACCTTGAGCATCTGGCTACTATCATACCTGCAAACCCAACTGGTATGTACATGGGCGGGGCTGACTAAGTTCAGTAATTCTTAAGTACCAGAAACGCCCCGTTCTTCGGGGCGTTTCTATTTGTGGAGAACAGGCGTGGAACCTTCTATATTCAACAATGACCTTTTGGTGCACAGTTTCCCTATACCACTACTAGCGTATGAGTTACTAGAAATAGAGTTGGCAAACACTTCAGAGGAAGATATTACCGAGGAAAAAGTGCAGAAAATGTACAGAGATATTCTTATAAAGGCCTGTGGAGTAGTGCAACCAAAAAGAGCTGACTTAGAAGAATTTCTAAACAGAACTGATAAAGTTCTGAAACAGTTAGCTAAGGGAGCGGGGAAAGCCGCCACCAATACAGAAGTTAAAAAATCCCTAGGGTTTTCCTCTCACTTCTACAAGTTCATAGACAAACTGGACATACCCTCTTTAATACTCAATTGCACCGGATTTGATTATCAGAAGGCCAAGTACCTTTACTGTGAGGTGGATAGAGACGCGGCTATGCAAATAGTTAGTTGCTACATTGATAGAATCCAACAGGACCATAAGATTATGCTAGAATCAGCCGTGTACGGCTTCGGGGGAGACATGGGAGAAGGCTCTGGAACTGAGACGGAAGTTGACCTATCCACAGGGGCTGGATCTAAGGATATGTTCTCTGCGATAAACAAAAAACAGTAGGTGTAAGATGACTGATACTATTGACCACTCCGTAAAGGTAGACCTAAAGTTAGATAAGGTAGACCTAAAAGAGTTTAACAAAAGCCTGGCGAGTGCAATAGATCACATTGAGGCTCCTGAAGCGGGGCTGCTCATTAAGCCCAAAATTAAGATTGACGACAAGTCCTTTACTGACGCAAAGGCACGTATATCAAGTATCACTAAAGACATAGACAAGGCTACCAAAAGTCTTGTAAATGACGATGATAGGTATAAACCTACTTCAGATAAAGACCCCTTAAAAGCTTACAAAGGTAGGACTAAGAAACAACTTGAAGGGTTGAAAGCAATTTATACAGAGCTTTCTGACTTTTACAAAGTAAACTCCTACAAAAATGAGAAAATAAAGAATGAGTTTATTGAGGGAAAAGGGTTAGCCAATGCCCTTATTAAAAAGGAGATAAGTCAGAAAGACATAGACAGAAGTACGTCTAAGCAAAAAGCTTTGCTAAGGTATTACTCTGAGACTGCTCTGAGACAGGAGCGAATCTCTAAAATAATAGCCAAACTCTCAAAGGCAGGTGTAACTCACGTACCTACAGTATCTGACGATGGGAAGACCACTGGTGTAGAGACTCTGCAGAGAGGTGCAGTTGAGTCTCATGAAGCACGAGCCAAGTTAGACGACAGTAAGAGGGCTACCAAAAGCCTTATTAATAACTCAGACACAATTAAAGAGGAAAGAAAAGAAGTTGCGAGACTAGCTAGAGAGCAGAGAAAACTCCGTGACGACTATGCAGCCGCAGCAAAGGGGCAGGAGGAAACTAGTGCTGACGCCAAAGTTCGTAAACAGAAGTTTAATGACCTAAAAAACAATGGAGGGCTGGAAGCCTTAAGTCAAGCAAAGATAACAGGGGCTGACCGCCTTTCTGACCTTAAGAAAATAAAGCGTCTTGAGCTGTCTAAACTAACCACTGATGGAGTTGGTGCTGAGGAAAGGTCAAAAAGAACCGACTTTCTAGACAAGAAAATAGCCCAACAAGAGCGCCTGAACAAAGAGGTTGCCACCAGCATAACCAACAAGTTAAAAGCTGAAGGAATAGACGCGAAAGCCCATTCGGCTTACAAAAACCAACTTCTTGAGAAACTCCGGCTAATACAGCAGTTTAAAGCGCAAGGCAAAAAACAAGGGGGGCTGGTACAACAGCCCACAAAACTTGCAGCGCAAGAGGCTTTAGACGTAGGAAAGAACCGCCTTGGTACGCTTCACAAACTAAGGAATGTTTCAGAGGATCTCCTCGCACTGGGAGGGGCTTCAGAGGAGCAGAAGCTTAGTGGACTTAAAAAACTTGATGAGAGAATAGCCCGACAGAGGTTGCTGAATGCTGAGTTGAGCAAGGAGCTTACTCTCAGGAAAAAAGCCGGAGGGTCTGAAGTTTCTAAAGGTAAGACCCCAGAGGAGACATATGCCTCACAGGTTCGTAACGTTAAGCGCCTGGCTGACGAAGCTAAACTAATCTCCAAGGAAAAGACCTCCAGCCCTGAAGAACATTTTAGAAACCTTAAGCAGGCTGAAAAGCATCAGATTAACGCGCAAAGAGCAGCAGAGAAGTCTTTTAATGACCAAAGCTCACGCAACTCTGAGTTGGCGGAGAAAGCCTCTAAGGCTGATAAAAAAAGACTAGCAGATGCAAGGTCGCTTTTAGCAGTCCAAAGTAAGCTGACCGAGGAGTACAAAGAGCAGGTAAAAGTTGCATCTATAAAACTTAAACCTAAAGATGACCCCTTAAAATACTCCGCCACACAGGAACTTGGTAGAGAGCATCTCAATGCTGTAGGGGGTGTAGGAAATATTCGGTCATTATCTAGGGATAAAGCTGCCACCGTAGAGGATTACCTAAAAGCCAAAAAGGTCAGAATTTCTAAACAGATTGATGATTTGGCGGTCCTCAGAAAGCAGGCCAGAGCTGAGGGAGGCGAAAACAGTGAGGACTTCAAAAAGTATTCAAGAGAGGCGGATAAAGCAGAAGCCTCAAAGTCCAAACTTATTGAAGGACTAAAAATAACCAAAGAGAAGCTGTCAGGGTTCAGGTCAGTTATGGAACAAGCGGGTGCAACTATGCGCTTGTTCTTTAGGTATGCAATCGGGTACGGAGCTCTGTACCAAATGCTTTCTGCGGTCACTGCCTTAGTGAAGGGTTTAGTAGAGCTAGACAAACAACTACACAGTATTAAAGCTATTTCTGGAGCGACTTCAGAGGAAATGATTGAAATTTCTGCGGCTATTAAGTCTGTAGCCGTAGAGACTCAGTTCAATCTGGCACAAATAGCAGAAGCCGCTCAAAGTCTGGCTCAGGCTGGTGTCCGCCCTGAAGACATGGCGACAACACTAAATAACGTAGCGTTATTGGCCTCAGCTACTAACTCTACGTTAAAGGTGTCTGCAGACCTCGTGAGTACGATGAGGAACGTGTTCACAGATCTTAACGACAGGACTATAGCAGATCAGCTAACCAAAGCTGTAAACATCTCTAAGCTGACTACAGAAGATTTGGGAACTATCCTCAGTAGAGGGTTACAGGTTTCTAAGGCGTACAACATTACGTCTGACCAATTCTTAGCCGCAGTAACAGTACTAAAGAACGCGGGTGTAAAAGCCTCTACAGTAGCAACAGGGTTAAGACAGTCTATCTTGGAGCTAATGTCTCCAGACGCCAAAACACTCAAAGCATTAAGAGTTCGTTACAGGCAGATGGGAGAGGAGCTTAACGAAGAGGCTATTAAAGCCAGATTTGCTGGGTTTGCTAACACCGCTAATCCTCTGCTATCCGTTCTACAGGAGATGAAGAGGCTCGGAGCTGATGGATCTGGTAAAGGAGTTTTTGACAGAATCTTTGATGTAAGGGCGCAGAACGTAATAAACGTCCTTCTAAAAGACCTTTCCAAACTGGACGAGAATTTAGCTAAGATCGGAACTCCTGGAGCAGCTGCAGATGGCGCCAGGACTCAGATGGAAAGTCTGAGTCACAGCACCTCCAACCTTGGGGCTTCGATCCTAAACCTGTCTGACACAATCTCTGGAGACTTTGTGGGTTCTCTAGCAGAAGGCGTCACTGCAATGACAGAGTTCCTTAAAAGTGCCGAGGAACTGAGTACGTCTTTCAAAGCTGATACTGGAGCAGGGTTTGGCAGCAGTGTGTTTTTGGGAGGTGCTGCAGGGTTAAAAGCCTTTACAGGATCACAAGCGTCCATTCCGAGAAGACTAGCCTATGCGGCAACCGCTGCCACCGCTACCACTGCTGGAGCACTAGGCGTCCAGTCTGCCGCTCCACAAACTGGGGAGGTCATAAGTTCCTTAGTAGATGTGCTAACTGGAGCAGGTATAATCAGTGCCCTAGGAGGATTTGATAAAATCTCCAGTCTAGCTGGCAAACTTAGTAAAGCTAAGAAAGCAAATGGAGGTAAGGGGATAGTAGGGGAGGCGGTTAAAAAAGCCAGCTCTACTGGAGCCACCATCACCAAGTACATCACTGGGATAACCAGCAAGATTACATCGTTCTCATCGCTTCTTTCGGTATTCTGGGTAGGCCTCAGGGGGCTGCTTGGTCCAATTGGATTGCTTATAACAGCATTTACAATCGGCTTAAGTGCGTTCAAGCTCTTTTACCAAGATTCTGAAGCTTTAAGCGTAAAGCTAAAAGCTCGTCAGGATCAATTAGCCAAACTAGAGAAGGACTCTGCAGAAGCAGGCCAAGCTTTAGACCAGTTTGATAAGACCATTGAGGGTAGCCTTGCTGAGAAGATTTACGCCCAAAAGGATATTCTTGAGGCTTACAACGAGAAGGTTGCTAAGGCGTTAGGGATTAGTGAATCTGAAGTATCAGGTATCCAAGGGTATTTGGACACCTTAGCTAACAAAGGCATCGACCTAAAGTCTGACCCTGCAAAAGAGGCTGTAAAAGGAATTACAGGTGAAATAGGTCAAGAAATAACTCCTGAAGTTTTGCGGGAGCTGTCCAAATTATCCCTGAACAAGAAGACCGCAGTAGCCTCTTTAAAAGCCTACGCTGAGGAGCAGCTGAAGTTTGTACAACAGACAGCAGACAAATACAGCGAACTCACTGAGGTTGAGAAGCTCAGGTTTGATGCAGCAGCGGAGAGCCTTGCAAAACTAAAATCTTCAGATCCTATCTCAACAGTCTCGAATGCACTTATCAGCTTTGTAGATAAGATAGCGGGATCGGACATTGCTGACAGTAAGGTTGCTTTAGTCAGAGCGAAATTAGCTTCCGTGGCAGAAACCTACGTAGAAAGCCTCTTGGCTAAGAAAGGTGCTGAGAGAGTTGGGGCTCAACAAGGGCTAAAGGAGCTGGCACAAAGCCCAAACGACACTAGAAGAGCTTATGTTGACCAGATACTTATACAACTAAACAAAAACCTAAGTACCCAAGAGAAGTCCTTTTTCTCGTCCAATAGCGACATAGCTGCTTTAATCGGGGCTATACAGAGAGTCAGCGAAGGAAGGGAACTTTCAGACAATTTAAGAGAAGGCTCACGAGAACAGTTTCGGTCAGACACCGATAGTCTTAACAGCGAAATCTTAAAGTTAGTTAACAGAGCTGATAAAGAACCTGCTATCGCAGACATTATAAAAGGCGTTCTATATGAAACACAAAAGGACGGCTCAAGAAATCCCATCCAAGTCTCTGACGACCAGATACTCAGCGGGACTGATGGAGGCTTAAAGTATGACTATGATGCCAATGTAATAGTTAAAAGGCTTAAAGAATCCAGAGCCGCTGTAGACCAGTATGACACTGCTATAAAAGCGGCTGAGGGAGTCTACGTAACAAGCAGGGATCTTCAACTGAAGATGATTGCTGCCGATGAGGATATTTACAGAGCCAAAGTTGAGAATCGCCCAGAAGACCAAGTAGACCTACTGAGAGCGAAGCAACGACTAGAGATTGAAGACAAAGAAGCCAACATAGCCCACACCCGCCTCCTAGAAGAGGAGGCAGGTGCTCAGAAGGCTATTGCCTTAAGAAGCCGTATTGGGAAGCTTGAGAATGCCAGAGCCGACTTAATAAAGAAGCACAGCATAGCTTTAGAAACTGCCCAGAGAGCCTATGATGTAAGTCAACTTTCTGACGCAATGAAGTTTCTTGGACAAGCTGTCACCTCCACAGGCTTCCAGCTGGAAGACACAGATGTAACAACTGACTTAGAAGCCTACAGCGAACTTCTAGAAGACCAACTAGCCCTCAAGGAAGAGAAGATCAGGCTGGAAAGGATCAGTCTAGAGATCCAAGGGAAGTTAACTGGCGCAGAGATAAAAAGGCTGGACCTAGAGTTGGAGGGGTTGCAGAGAGCTCAGGATGATAAATTAATCAAAGCTCAGAACACTGCCAACAACGCAGCCATAAGGGATAGTAAACGACTTAGTGAGGATAGACTTAGGAATAAAGCTATTGGCAGGCCGGATTCTAAAGCAGAAGAAATTTCTGACCTACAAAGAGACGCTACCAACGCAGCTAATACCATTGCTCTTAAAGAGTCCCAGCAGGGAAGCCTAAAAGGGGACGACCTACGCAAAAATCTGGAGCAAGTAAAAGATCTAAAAGAGACTTTAATAGGGCTTGACGAGCAGCTGCACAACATAACCAGAACCCTCTCAGAAGAAGTACTAGACGGACTTTCCATAGACACGCTCTCTAGGAAGTTTGATGACTTGGTAAGGTCTACTAAAGACCTATCTGAGGCACTGTCTGACAATTTGGTCGGGGCTGTGGACAGCGTTGGGGATGCTCTTGCTGATGCTATTGTGGACGGCAAAGACTTCTTAGGTACAGTCAGAGAGATTCTTTACGAGACAGCGAGATCAGCAGCTAAAGACGGCATAAAAGCTTTATACAATCAAACGGTCCAATCTGCACTGAACGGCTTAGGGTCATTATTTCCAGGAGGTTCACCAAGCTCAACTGGAGGAGCCAGTGGGTCAGGTGGTGGAGGGGTTTTACAGAAGCTTTTCAATCCTAAAATTGGGCAAACCCCTGAAGATAAGTTCGCTAAGGCAGTAGATAAATTTGCTGCATGCGTGTGTGGGGCTAAAGGAGCAGTCCAAGAGGGAGGATTCAACACTGAGGATGGGCTATTTGAGGAAACTCCCGAAGAGGAAGGGATTTTCTCGAAGGTTAAGAACTACCTCTTTGGAAGTGGCGAAGAAAAAGGTTCTGACACAGGAATGGTGGGTCCAACGCTGCCTGACACTGTGGCAACTGAAGGGGAGCAAGGGTTCTTTTCTGGAGTATGGAGTTCAATCTCACGAGGGTTCTCCAGTGTGTTTAGTACAGGCAGTAGTATTTATGAGTCTGCTACGAATATGTTTTCCGACCTGTTCTCTGGAGACAGCTCAATAGGGACTACCATTGCTGGATTTTTCAGTAGTATGTTTTCTGGGTCTAGTTCAGGAGCAGGCGGTGGTGGGGGTGGTTTAATAGCGTCCCTCATGGGAGCCTTTTCTGGAGGAGGAGGGGGTTCAGCAGGAACAGCAGGCGCATTAGGGGGTGGGTTCTCCTCAATGGCAATGGCTTCTGGAAACCCTTACCTAATGGCCGCAGGGGTAGCAGCAGACGTAATCTTTGCATCAGAAGGGGGCATTGTGAGTGGTAAGGGCACATCCACCTCTGATGAGATACCTGCTATGTTATCCAATGGGGAGGCCGTGTTAAACGCTAAGGCAGTAAAAGCAATGGGAGAGGGGAACATTAACTCTATAAACAAAGGAGCAATGGTAGGGCAGAACCTAAACGCTGTGGTTACAGGAAGTAATAGCATACAGCCTAACCAACCTAACATTCCCACTCCAGAGGTGCTAAACTCCACAAGGATTTTGAACATCCTAGACCCTGACTTAGCCCAGGATTTTATGGAAAGTTCTGCAGGAGAGCGTGTTATTGTGAACGCTATTAAGAGAAACACTGCGGCTGTTAAGCAGATCATAACGTAATAGGGCATTAAGAATGGCTTACATAACAGGCACTGCCACAGATCACTTAGATATGCTAGACATCATAGTCAAAAGTGCTTGTGGCTATGGCAGTTTTTCAGCCCCCTCAGCAAAGACGATGGGTGGCACCTCCACTTATGGTCACATTGACGCCAGAGGGGTTTTAGTAGACGAACGTGTTGAGACTTTCTTAAACACAGTTACAGAGACCTTCACTGTGACCTGCATTAACGCGTCAAGCAATGGAGCGGAAGTCTGGTCAGTATCAGGGTCTTCCAGTGGAGCGCAGCCAGATGCCACTACAGGTATTTTATACTCAAACTCCTTAGTTGCTTTCCTTATTAGCGACAGCACTACATCAGGAGATATTCAAGTAGGGAATAACTTTGTGTTTAACACTTCCCAAGGCCCTGCAAAGACTGAAGGAGTTGAGTGGACTCTAGAAGTGGATGAAGGATTTCCAGACCACTCATCCATTGCTGACGTAGTTAAAATCCTAAAAGGCAAGGGGACCTCTGGAACAGACGAGATTTATGTAGCGCTTAGGGCATACTCAAGTTCAGGGGGTGACTATTACAACATCCTAGTAGCAGGTATGACCGGGTACATGACCGGACCAAGGCAGTTTGTTAATGGAAGTACGTATACGTGCATGCCTCTGTGGGGGTCTGTAACTCAACCAGCCCCTTTAAAGTACTGGATTTCGGTAAAAGCCCGCAGGGTTGCAGTGTCGGTAAAGGTCAATCTGACTTACGTAAACATGTATTTTGGGTTACTAATTCCGTATGCGACACCCTCAGAGTATCCGTACCCTCTGGTAATAGCAGCAGGAACTGCAACTGTGACCCAGCAGTACTCTGACCAAGTACATCACTTTGATAGTTTCTCTTGTCCGAAGTCCTCCTCTTCAGTACCCTCTGCCACTAATAGCTCCATGAAGTACTTAACACCTGCAGGAGACTGGAGAGGTGTGGCGAACTACTATGCCTCAGGTACCAATGAATATGCCACTTCTGCATCCAGTGACCACATAACTCCTACACAAAGTGGGGGCCTAGCGGGTAGGTCAAACAGTGTCCTGTTTGACAGCGAAAACGGAAGTCGAGACCTCTACCCTCTTGTGCTAGGGTCCTCCGTGGTTGGAGTTTTGGGAGAGTTGGAAGGGTGTTATTGGGTCACTGGGGCCGGGTCAGTGAGTGCTGAGGACTACCTGACTGTAGGAGGAGATGTTTATGATATATTTCAGAACGTGTACCGACAAGAGTGGTACGACTATTGGTGTTTGGAGAGGTCCTAAATGACATATTACACAGGCAACGCTGCAAGCGTATCAGACCTACTGGATGAAATACAAAGTAGAGCCGTAGCAAACGGGTGGGGCTTAAATAGCCGATCAGGGGAGTACCTACACCTAAACACAGGTGGGGCTTACTTTCACCTAAGAGAGAACGGCACAACTCTACAATGCTCAGTTAGTAGCAACTACGTCCCTGGCCAGGGAATCCTAGGACATGCAAATGCTCCATCCGCTCTTGCAAACACTGCACATGGAAATCTGTTTACGGCTCCATTTTCTGAATACCACATATTTGCTACTAGCCAGTATATCCACGTAGTAGCCCAAGAGGCTCAACTAGGTATGTGGGTGCACATGCACTTTGGCTTAACAGAAAATTTCACAGGCTTAACTTGGGTCGCGTACACTCACACCAGTGGTAGGTATTGGACGCTCACTTCTGCATCTACAATTGACCCTCTTTCAGTAAACCATACATGCCCTTTTTACTCAGGAAGACACTACCCTTCTTACTTCTCCACTGGATGTAATCGTAACTTAGTAAACGCCAATGGCACTTACTACGAGCCCCTACTAATTAATTACTCTTCTGCAGGGTTTGGAGCACAAGGCCGGTCATGGTATTCCACAGAGAACCTACTCAGAAATCCAAGTACATTCAACCAACAGACAATCCTGTTCCCTATGCAGACCGACTTTGAGAAAGTGGCCTACTCTAAGCAATATCATCCTGGAGGATCTTACAAAGACGTAAGAGCTATCTATATGGAGAACTATAGGGCAGGGGACACGATCACACTAGGGTCTGACATTTGGAAGATATTTCCTTTGTGCAACCAGTTTGGAAACACTACAGCAGGTGCTTACACTCCGCACACAGGGAACTATGGACTAGCCTTTCTAACTAACCCATAACAAAATGCCAAACTCCATAGCAGGGCACTTAGCTGACGGGAACTTAGCGACTGAGATAGGGCACGAAAGTCCTAGTATGGTTTTGGCGGTAGGGGTAACTATACCGTCTAGTTTACAAAACCTACAGCAGTCAAATAACGAGGTCTCTGGAGTAACGTCTTCCGACCCTTTTACACATCAACAGCAGTCCCATCCATTAAGAAGCTTTGCAGGCAACCACGCTAGGTCCTTTAAGCATGATTACTACTACAGAGTCCACATAACCCCTAACCCAGCAAACTTAGGTAACATCCTAGCAACCACCATTGTACAAGTAGAGGTTTGGAACGCGTACTTCTCAAACAACACTTTAGCCAGCATAACAGAGACGGCCACTGATGGAATTTCCTTAACACCTCAGAATGCCCCTCCTTATGTCTTCAGGCCATTGGAGCATAATATATATTCATTGTCAGTACTGACGGATGGCCCAGCAACAGTAGACGGAACTTACACCCTAAACTTCTCCAAAGGTGTGGAGACCCTCTCTGTAGTTGGGTCTAGGGTCACAACTTTTCCGATACCTCCACAGTGGGACAAACGTATTGTGGAGACATTAAGTTGGAAGACTGATGTGATAGTTTCTTATGACGGGTCCGAGCAAAGGGTAAGCCTTAGAAGGGAGCCAAGGAGGGAGATGAGGTTTGATATTACAACCAACAATCAAGAGACTCAAAAACTAGATTCATTACTAATGAACTGGCTTGCCAGGCCCTTTGCTATACCAGTTTGGCAAGACGAGACTCGCCTAACCTCACAAGCACTGGCGGGGACATACACTGTATATCTGGACACTATTGGCAGGGATTACGTGGTAGGAAACTCAGTAATTTTCTTCACTTCGTTTGATGATGTGGAGACGGCTGAGATAGTGGCGATTACGGACACATCCTTAGACATTAAACTACCCATTATCAGCACCCAAGTTGAAGGAACTCTTGTGTACCCCATTCGTATAGGAAGGCTGCCAGACAAAATGTCTACAGCCTTTATAACTCCAAAAGTTGACACGGCTAAGATGTCGTTCAACATAATAAAGAACGACAACGACCCACTAACGGAAGTACCAAACACCTACAGATCTGTACCTATTTTGGAAGACCGGCCAAATTACACTGAAGAGCTGAAGACTGGGTATAACGTCAACATAGAAATGCTGGATAATCTTTTGGCTGAGCCTTATGTGGATCTAGAAAATGGTTTTAACAAAGTAACTACTTCGTTTACTTGGATCAAAAAGAATAAAGCTGACCTACAAACTCTCAGGGAAATGCTTCATGCCAGAAGAGGGCGCAGAACCCCTATCTGGGTTCCAACTTGGAACCATGATTTAACAATGGTTGGAAGTGCGTTACTAGGATCAAACATCCTAACTGTCAAAGCTCACGATAGATCCCTGCACGTCGATGGGATGTACAACAGAAGGGACCTCATGATTATAAAAAAGGACGGGTCCAAACACTACTGTAGGATTAACTCCTCAGTGCAGGTAGGTTCTACTGAAGAGTTGGCTGTAAGCCCATCCCTGCCGTTTGCCGTAAATGCCGACGACGTAGAGGTAATGTGTTACATTGAGATTTGCAGATTAAGCTCTGACACGGTAGAGATAGAATGGATCACTCCTTTAATTTCAAAAATAACCCTTGGGTTTACAACTTTGTTTTATGACGTATAACTCAATAGAAGAAAGTGTTTTTTCAGGTGATTTAATAGAGCTTTATAAATTCTCTATAGGTCATCTTACGTTTGCTTACACATCGTCCACTGATGAACTTCAGTATTTAGGGACCTCGTATAAAACTTGGAACTTAGACAGAAACGCAATCACCCAAGGTGACGACATAAACAGAGGGGATTTACTTATTTCCGTCAGCAGGGATTTCCCTATAGCAGACCGCTTTAGGGTCACACCTCCGTCAACCCCAGTACTCCTTACCGTTTATAGAGTCCATAGAGGAAGCTCAGACGGAGCCGTGGCATGGCAAGGCAGGGTCATGTCTGTGGAGTGGAAGGGTAGTGTAGCTGAATTAAGGTGCCAATCAGCTTTCTCCACTATCCAGCGTACTGGCATACGCAGAACTTACCAAGCCACTTGTCCACATGTACTCTATGGAGTGGACTGCAGGGCGGATTCTGTAAATTATGCTGCTATAGGAACCCCTACAGCGTTCACTAGCACCACGATTACTGCTAACGTATTCAGTAGCTTTGGGGACGGGTTTTATGATGGCGGTTACATTGAGTACCTCACCCATGAGTCGATTACTGAGCAGAGAACTATAGTCAGCCAAGTGGGGGCTTTGGCAACGTTATCTGCTAAACTTGTAGACCTAGATGCCTCTACGCAATTTACAGTTTACGCAGGGTGCAACAGGACGATTGACATCTGTGACTCTAGATTTTCAAATTCGGTTAATTACGGAGGGTTTCCATTCGTACCTAACCAAACCCCTTTTGGCGGAACAACGGTGTACTAAGATGGATCCATATACGTGGGTAATGATTGCGGTAATAATTCTCAGCATAGTACTAGCCCCAAAACCTGAGTCTCCAAAACCAGCATCCCTGACAGACTTTGAGGTTCCCACTGCTGACAATTCCAGGGCTATACCAGTGGTTTTCGGAACTGTAATGGTTTCAGGCCCTAACGTAGTCTGGTATGGGGACTTAAACACCCAAGCCATTTACTCTGAAGGCGGCAAGAAGTAATGCTAGTCTATCTGCGACATGCCAGAGAAATTGGGTACTGTAACAAAGGAATTAGACAATTCTGTGTCAGATATAATCTGTCATGGGAGGATATGCTCCACAACGGAGTTTCTAAAGAAACCTTACTTAAAACTGATAATGCCATGGCTGATAAGCTAGTAAAGCATGTGGAGGACAGTGAATGCCTCTAGGTAATGACCCAGTTAAAGTCGGGTACAGATACTACTTGGGACTACACAAGGTCATTTGTTACGGCCCTGTGGACGAGGTTTCAGAACTAGTTATTGATGGCAGGCAGGCTTGGTCTGGAAGTGCCACTGGAGGGCCTATAAGCATCTACAATGAAAACCTTTTTGGTGGGGAAGAAAGAGAAGGGGGAGTGTCTGGAGTCGTTGACGTGGACATGGGTAAGCCAGACC
>Ga0164313_10002266_pt1 | contig 17255 bp, 18 predicted proteins | sample GuaBasSedimGuay4_FD_113735 | JGI IMG/M metagenome (GOLD analysis project Ga0164313, IMG submission 113735) | Subseafloor sediment microbial communities from Guaymas Basin, Gulf of California, Mexico - Guay4, Core 4569-4, 0-3 cm | ecosystem: Environmental > Aquatic > Marine > Hydrothermal vents...
CAGCGCGCACGCGCGCCGCGACTCGCCGACTCTCGATGGCGAGATGAAAGCCTACGAGGGGCTGGCCGACGCGATGGCAGAGATCATCGCGCCGGTGGATGCAGCCAGAAAACCTGTGCTCAGGGGCCTGCTGGATTTCCTGACCTGGCGAGCACTTCGCCTGGCGGGGGGCCTGTCGCCTGAACAAGCACGAGCTGAACTCGTCACACTCACCTGCCCGCTGATTCTGGAACAAGAGGCAGATTTACAGACCACGAAGCCCGAGGGGAAAGACCGATCATGATTACCAATGCACAAAGCCGAACCAGCGTGGACGAGATCAGCGCCGGCATCCACCGCATCAGCACGCCGGTCGGGCCGGATGTGGTTCCCGGGGGATTCACGTTCAACCAGTATCTGATCGTCGACCGTGAGCCCCTGCTCTACCACACCGGGCCGCGTGGGATGTTTCCGCTGGTGCAGGAAGCGGTCAACTCGGTGATCCCTGTGGAGTCGTTACGGTACATAGGCCTCTCGCACTTCGAGGCCGACGAGTGCGGCGCGCTCAACGAATTCCTGAAAGTCGCGCCTGATGCGGAGCCGCTTTGCAGCAACATCGCCAAGATGGTGAGCCTGGACGACTTCGCCGACAGGCCGGCGCGTGGCCTGGCCGACGGTGAAGAGCTGTCCCTGGGTGAACACGTCGTGCGGTGGATCGACACGCCGCATTTCCCGCACGGATGGGAATGCGGGCACCTGTTCGAGACGAGCACGGCGACGCTGTTCTGCGGGGATCTCTTCACGCAAGGCGGCGATGAGCACCCGCCGCTGACGACCGATGACATCCTGGAGAGCAGCGAGCAGATGCGGAGTATGCTCGACTATTATTCGCAGACGCGGATGGTTGACGAATTGACCGAGAAACTGGCGGCGACGGCACCGCGGATTCTGGCCTGCATGCATGGTTCGGCGTGGGAGGGCGATGGTGCGGGGATGATCAGAGGATTGGGGAAGAGGCTGGCAGGGTGAGTTGCCTGCTTCCCGTCGGCGCGTTTGCCCGGGGGCGGCATCCACCGATCACCGATGATAAGGATGCCCCCCCAAAATCGAATACCCCCGATAAACCTGTTCCAGCAACACCACCCTTGCCAACTCGTGCGGCAGCGTCACCCGCCCGATCGCCAACGTCTCCGTCGCCCGCGAGCGCACCGCATCCGACAACCCTTCCGGCCCCCCGATGCAAAAACTCAAACTCCCATGCGCGCCCAAGCGCGCCGCGATCTCCTCACTGCTCCAGTTCTCCCCCCGCCGGTCGCAACAGATCAATGCCTCCTGCCCGAGCCGCTGAAGGATCTGCTGTCCTTCCCGCTCCGGATCACTGTCAGCAAGCTCCACCACCTCGAACCTGGCAAAGCGCGAAATCCGCCGCGTGTAGTCCTCGTCAGCAAGCCGGGCCCACTTCGCCTTCAGTTTCCCCACGACGATCAGCCGGATCACAGCGCGTCGACCTCCTCGACCCGCCGGTACACATGGCCGGAGGGCTTGAGCCATCCCTGCTCGAGCAATGCGTCGCGCACCATGTCCGGATCATGCGCGACCTCCAGGATTACCATGCGAAGTTCGCGCTCGGCGTACAGGCGATCGGTCTGCAGGTGCGATGCGACCCAGCGCAACAAGGTGGCGCGCGCGCGGCGCGAAGTGGGAATTTCGGCCACCTTTGAATCCTCATCGAGCAGGCGGCGCAGGGTGCGCGCGGACAGTTCGTCTTCGGGTGGCAGGCGCAGGCGGTGGGCGAGGTCGGGTTCGAGCAGCATCTCGGTCAGTGCGGCGATGGCGCCTTCGACCAGATGGAAGAGCACATAAGGAGACTCGCGCCGCGTCTCGATCAGACCGGCGCCACGCAGCAACTTCATGTGGTGGCTGATCGTGGCGGGACTGAGGCCGAGGAATTCGGCCAGCTCCTCGCCATAGTGCGGGCGCCTTGCGAGCAGCGCGATGATGCGCAGGCGCGTCGCGTCGCCAAGCGTGCGTAGTCCGTCGGCGAGCTGGTGCGTGGGGTCGGGTCGAGCGAGCATGAGACACATCCCGGTCGGGCCCCGTTCGAAGGGGGAGACCCCGCGAGCGGAGGACACAAGCTGAATAAACAACCACTTAGATACTTAGACGATCACAAGAATATCTAATGTGACGTCACAAGTCCAGTACGGAATTGCTCCCTGACAGATGAGGTCTTCGGGCCTAGGGTATCGGGCAGGTTCGAGCACCTGGGGCTGTCTATCAGGCCAGCACGGGTGAGGCATTGGACCGCCGCAGAGAGCCGCCGGCTCGTCCCGACGGCTCATCCCGGGAGCTGGTCCCGGAAGCTCATCCCGGATGTTCATCCCGGATGGATGCCTGACCCGATCGGAGCGCAGGGTGCTTACCCAGTTCGCGACAGTCTTTGTGTTTCTCGCGCTGGCCATCGTCTTCCTGTTGGTGGCGCAGGTTCTGAGCTTCCTGCTGCGGCCCAAGGCCCTGCACGAGGCCAAGCAACGGACTTATGAATGCGGCGAGGAACCCGAGGGAACACCCTGGGTCCAGTTCAACCTTCGCTTCTATCTCGTTGCGTTGTTCTTCATCATCTTCGATGTAGAGATGATCTTCCTGCTGCCATGGGCAGTTGCGTTCAACGACATGCTCGCCGAACTCGGTGCATTCGCGTTCTGGGAGATGGTGTTCTTCATTGCGATCCTGCTTCTCGGTCTGGCCTACGTGTGGGCCAAGGGAGATCTGGACTGGGTGAAGGGCCTGAACCGGCGCAGCTTCGACGAGGTCAACCCATTGTCGCGTTACAGCTCTGGTGACCTGGCAGAAAACTGGGACGCCAAGCCGCGGGAGATCGACCATGACGCCGCCTGAAAGCCCGGGACGTGAAGCCGCCTTCAATGTAGTTGGCGATCACATCGGTGATGACCGTGAGCAGCTCCTGCACTTCCCGATCGACGAAGACCTGGCCGAGATCGCGAACCCCACGAGCGGCAACATCGTGCTCGGTCGAGTGGAAGACTTCTTTCGCTGGTGTCAGCTCTCGAGCATCTGGCCGGTGACTTTCGGCCTGGCCTGTTGTGCGATCGAGATGATGAGTGCGGCCGGTACGCGCTACGACATGGATCGTTTCGGCGCCGGCGCGATGCGCGGCACGCCGCGACAGAGCGACTTGATGATTGTGTCGGGTACGGTGACCGCGAAAATGGCCACGCGCCTGAAGCGCCTCTACGACCAGATGCCAGAGCCCAAGTGGGTGATCGCCATGGGGTCATGTGCGATCGGCGGCGGGCCTTACTTCAAGTACGGCTACCACGTGGTCAAGGGCGTGGACCTGATGGTTCCAGTGGATGTGTACGTGCCCGGTTGCCCGCCCAGGCCGGAAGTCCTGCTAGATGGACTGATGCGCCTGCAGGACAAGATCCGCGGCAAGAAGGGCCGCCTGGTCAAGCCCAAGTGGGTCGACCAGTACATCACGACGATCCCGGAATAGGGACCCGAGGTATCCAGTATGACTTCGGTTGAAATCTACGAGCACCTCAGGGAGCGCATGCCCGACGCCGTCGTAGGGTACGAAGCCAATAGTGCCCAGCCTGCGATCCTCATCGACGCCGAAGAAGTCTTTGAGCTGGCGCTGCTGCTGCGCGACAGCGAGAAGCTGTCCTTTGATCGCCTGCTCGTGATCTCTGGTGTGGACTGGGAAGGCTACGACGAGAAGGGCAAGGGCAAGCATCGCAAGATTGCCCAGTACGGCGAAGACGGGAAGCCGAACGACCCCGGCCCCGAGGGCACCGGCGATCTGGGCCTGTACTGGTACCTGCACTCGATGAAGTACCGCCATTCCATCGCGCTCAAGGCGCGCATCGCGCGCGACAAGGCAAGTGCGCCGAGCCTGGCTACGATCTGGCCGACCGCGGCCTGGGCCGAGCGCGAGATCTTCGACTTCTACGGCATCGAATTCAGCGGCCACCCGGATCTGCGGCGCATGTTCCTGCCCGAAGACTGGGAGGGCTACCCTCTGCGCAAGGACTACCCGATGCCCGCGCGTTACCACGACGTGCCTCTGGAGGGGCTGCCGCTGGCGGTCCGCGAGAACCAGCAAAGCCAGGAGGAAGGCGCATGACCGACCTCCAGCTGAGCGAACGCACGGCCACCATGCCGGGCGACCAGGCCCGTCCGCTCAAGAGCGATCTCCTGCACATCAACATGGGACCGCAGCATCCGTCCACGCACGGCGTGCTGCGCCTGTTCATCACTACGGACGGCGAGATCGTACACACGGTCACGCCCTACCTCGGCTACCTGCATCGCTGCGCGGAGAAAATCGCCGAGGGCACGACCTGGCACCAGTACATCGTCTACACCGATCGTATGGACTACCTGGCGGCGATGAACTGCAACTGGGGCTATTGCGAGGCAGTCGAGCAGCTGATGCGTGCCACGGGCACCGAGGTGGAGATTCCCGAGTACGCTCAGTGCGTGCGCGTGATCATCGCCGAGTTGAACCGTATCGCCAGCCATCTGATCGCCTTCGGTACCTACGGCCTGGACCTTGGGGCGATGACGCCGTTCTTCTACGCGCTGCGCGAGCGCGAGGCGATCCTGAACATCTTCGAGAAGGTCTGCGGCGCGCGCCTGATGTACAGCTACTACGACATCGGCGGCGTGAAGTGGGACATCCCGCCTGACGCGATGGAAGAGATCAAGCTCTTCCTGAAGATCTTCCCGAAGAAGCTCGTCGAGTACAACGCTCTGCTCACCGAAAACAAGATCTTTGTGGAGCGCTTGGCCAACGTGGGCGTGCTCGACCGCGAGACGGCGATCGCCTACGGATGCACGGGCCCGGTGCTGCGCGGCAGTGGCGTGGACTGGGACCTGCGGCGCGACGAACCGTGGGGCATCTACGACCGATTCGACTTCGAGGTCGCCATCGGTCGCGGCCAGATGGGCACGCTCGGCGACAACTGGGACCGCTACTACGTGCGCATGCTCGAGATGGAGCAGTCAGTCAAGATCATCGAGCAGGCGATCGCGATGATGCCCGCCGAAGGTGAGATCATGGCCAAGATGCCGCGCACGCTCAAGGTTGCGCCGGGCGAGATCTTCGTGCGCACCGAAGCACCCAAGGGCGAGATGGGATTCCATATCATCTCCGATGGCGGGGCGGAGGCCTTCCGGTGCAAGACGCGCAGTCCCGCATTCCATAATCTTCATGTGCTGGAGAAGCTGGGTGAGGGCCAGATGATCAGCGATCTCTGCGCCACCATTGGATCGCTGGACCTCGTGCTCGGAGAAATCGACCGCTAGAGTCGACGGAGGAACGACGTGGACGCGCTGAGAGAATGGCTGGCAACGACGCCGATGGCCCAGGGAATGGACCCCGAGCTGTTGACCGGTCTTGCCATGCTGACCTTCGCCTCCCTGGTGCTCGTGGGTGTTGCCCTTGCGGCCATGATCTTCATCTGGTGCGAGCGCAAGATCGCGGGCTACATGCAGTCTCGTTACGGGCCGATGTACACGGGCCGTTTCCACGGTTGGTTGCAGTCGATTGCCGATGGCGTGAAGCTGCTGCTCAAGGAAGACATCTGGCCGGCAAATGCAGACAAACTGCTCTTCCGCATCGGCCCCTTGCTGGTGTTTACTGGTGCGTTTTTGGGTTACGCGGTACTGCCCTTCTCGCCGACCTGGGTGGGGGCGAACCTCGACATCGGTCTGCTCTATGCCTTCGCCGCAAGCTCGCTGGTGGTGACGGGAGTGCTCGCCGCTGGCTGGGGCAGCAACAACAAGTGGTCGCTCTTTGGTGCGATGCGCGGTGCAGCGCAGGTAGTCAGCTACGAGATCCCGCTGGGACTGGCCGTGCTGCCGATCGTGATGAGCGTGGGCACGCTGAACCTGAGCCAACTGATTATCGCGCAGCAGGGCTACATCTGGAACTGGCACGTGTTCAACCCGATCTTCTTCTTCGCCTTTTTCCTGTACCTGATCAGCTCGCTGGCCGAGGTCAATCGATTGCCCTTTGACCTGCCGGAGACCGAGAGCGAGCTCGTGAGCGGCTACCACACCGAGTACACGGGGATGAAATTCGCCTTTTTCTTCCTGGGCGAGTATGCGGACATGTTCGTGGTGTCAGCGATCGCGGTGACAGTGTTCCTGGGTGGTTGGTACACGGGGATCCCGGCGGTCGACAACTTCGTACACCCGGCCGTGGTGTTCATCGGCAAGAGCGTGTTGCTGGTCATGGTGCAGATCTGGTTGCGCTGGACGCTGCCGCGCCTGCGCGTCGACCAGCTGATGTTCGTGTGCTGGAAAGTATTCATCCCCGCGACGCTGGGCCTGGTCTTCCTGTATGGCCTGAGCCGCGTGATCCTGCGATGACTCCCCGGAACGAAGTGAGCTGACGGAGCAACCGATGGTCAAGATCCTCAATGACATCCGGGAATCGATCACCTCGATCGCCACGGGGATGGGTATCACCTTCCGCCACTTGGGCAAGAAGCCGGTGACCCAGCAGTACCCCGACGAGCGCTGGTCGATGCCCGACCGCTTCCGCGGTTTCGTGCACAATGACGTGCCGCGTTGCACGGCGTGCCTGGCTTGTGCCAAGGACTGCCCGGTCGACTGCATCTACATCGAGACGATCGGCAAGGGCAAAGAGCGACAGATGTCGCGCTATGCGATCGACTACAACAAGTGTATCTGGTGCTCACTGTGTACCGAGCACTGCCCGACCGATTGCATCACGATGAGCCACGACTACGACCACGCGGTGTATCGCCGCGAGCGGCTGGTCTATGAGTTCGTCGATGAGCCGGTGGTGCCGTTCAAACCACCGAAGCCGGAGAAGAAGCCGAAGCCGGCGGCCACACCGGCCACGTCGGCCACGGACGCCGCGGCCACGCCGGCAACGGACGCCGCGGCCACGCCGAAGCCGTCGGACGATGGGAGCGAGTCATGATCGGTGGCTGGATCTGGATTCTCTTTGCCGCGATTGGCGTCTTCGGCGCCGCGAGTGTGGCGCTGTCCAAGAACGTGGTGCGCTGCGGCTTTGGACTGCTTGCCGCCCTCATCTCGATCGCGGCCATGTACGCCTTCCTGGGCGCGGATTTCCTCGTGGCCACGCAGGTCATCGTCTATGTGGGCGGGATCCTGGTGCTCATACTCTTCGGCGTCATGATGACCCATCGCATCACGCCGATCAGCCTGCGGGACGACATGATTCAGCCAATGGCGGCCGGGCTGGCTGCGTTGCTGATCTTCGGCCTGTCGATGCTGATGATCATTACCACGGACTTTGGCCCGATGGCCGATCCGGGCCCGATGCTGCCGACTACCCACGATATCGGGCGGGCCTTCCTTACCAGCTGGCTCTTCCCCTTCGAGTTTGCCTCGGTGCTGTTGTTGGTCGCCATGATCGGCGCAGCCATGCTCACGCGTGAGCCGCGCCCCGACGACATGCCCGATGGCATGCCCAACGACGCGCCCAACGATAAGCCCTACGACGTGCCCAACGACAAGAAAGTCGAGGGCTGAGCATGGAAATCGGGCTCATCCACTACCTCACCTTGTCGGCCATCTTCCTGGCGCTGGGCATCTTTACAGTGCTCAGCCGGCGCCACGTGATCGTGATGCTGATGGGTACGGAACTGATCCTCAACGCGGCGGCGCTGAACTTCGTGGCCTTCGGGCGCTACGTGACCGGCGGCCTGAACGGCCAGCTGATGACGATCTTCATCATCGTGATCGCCGCGGCCGAGGCCGCAGTGGCCCTGGCCATCGTGATCGCGATGTTCCGCAACTTCAACACGGTCCGCGTCGACGAAGTCGACCGGCTGCGGCAGTAGGGGGCGGGCATGGATCCGATCATCTCATCAGCCCTGCTCATCCTGGCGTTGCCCGTGGTCAGCTATGTGCTGCTCTTCTTCTTTGGCGAGAAACTGCCACGGCGCGGTGACTGGCTGGGCATCGGCCTGGTTGGTGCCTCGTGGGTCCTGTCGTTGAAGATCTTCTGGCACTTCTGGGGCGTGAACGATCCCGGCCACCAGATCGAGCAGAGCTGGAACTGGTTCACGATCAGTAGTTTCTCCGTGGACTTCGGAATACTCGTCGATGGCATGACCGCGGTGATGCTGGTCGTGGTGACCACGGTGAGTTTCCTGGTGCACCTGTTCAGCAGTGGCTACATGTGGGGCGACCGGCGCTACGCGCGCTACTTCGCCTTCCTCGGCTGGTTCACCTTTGCCATGCTGGGCATCGTGCTCAGCAACTCGGTGTTCTTCCTGTACATCTTCTGGGAGCTGGTCGGCGTCGCGAGTTACGTGCTGATTGGCTTCTTCTTCCACAAGAACTCCGCCGCCGACGCCAACAAGAAGGCCTTTCTGGTCAACCGAGTGGGCGATCTGGGCTTCTGGTTGGGGATCCTGCTGTTCTTCACTGCCGTTGGCAGCTTCAACTACAACGATCTGTTCGCGGGTGTGGCCGACGGCGCGTTGCAGGGCGGGCTGCTGACCGCGGCCGGCATCCTGTTGTTCATGGGCGCGGTCGGCAAATCGGCGCAGGTGCCACTGCATGTGTGGCTACCGGACGCGATGGAAGGACCGACGCCGGTGTCGGCCCTGATCCATGCCGCGACGATGGTCGCCGCGGGTGTGTACATGACCGCCCGCCTGCTGCCGCTCTTCTCGCCCGACGCGTTGCTTTTTGTGGCCTACACGGGCGCGATCACGGCGATCTTCGCGGCCACAATCGCGATCGTGCAGACCGACATCAAGCGCGGTCTGGCCTATTCCACGCTCAGCCAGCTCGGCTACATGGTGATGGCCGTGGGTGTGGGTTCGGCGTCGGCCGGCCTGTTCCACCTCACCACGCACGCCTTCTTCAAGGCCTGCCTGTTCCTTGGCTCCGGTGCTGTGATTCACGCCATGCACCACCAGCAGGACATGCGCTTCATGGGTGGTCTGCGCAAGAAGATGCCGATCACGGCCGCCGCGATGATCGCCTCGACGATCGCGATCAGCGGTGTGCCGCCCTTCTCCGGCTTCTGGAGCAAGGACGCGGTGCTCGGTGCGGCGCTGGCCTTCGGCATGGAAAACCCGGCGCACTACCTGCCGTTCATTCTGGCCTTGCTCGCCGCGGTGATTACGGGCTTCTACATGTTCCGCATCATCTTTATGACCTTCTTCGGCAAGCCGCGCGATCAGGAAGCGTATGACCGCGCGCATGAGGTGAGCTGGCGGATGACCACGCCGCTGGTGGTGCTGGGATTCCTGGCCGTCGTAGCCGGTGGATTCCCGGGACTGGGATCCGGCTGGTTCGAGCGTTTTGTGCAGAATCCGCAGGTTGAGATGGTTGCCGGGACGCATGGGGTTGAGATGGCCGCGGCGGAGCATTCAGTTCCGACGTCGGAACTGGTCGAGACAACGCACGCAGTTCCGGCGCCGGAACAGACCGGGGCCGGACACGGTGCTTCGGGCGCAGTCAGTGCCGGTGGCAATGTTGCCGACGGTGGCAATGTCGCCGATGTGAACGCCGCCGACCCGCACGGTGAGGAATCACTGGTCGGGGACACGCGCACGGCCAGCACGCCAGCAGCCGACACGCGCGGTGCGCCCGCGGGCGACGCACACGCCGCCGCCGCTGACACCCCTGCCACCGACGAACACCATGACGTCCACCACATCGCCCACCAGCGCGCCATGGTCATGAGCATTTTCGCCGCTGCCCTGGGCATCCTGCTGGCCTGGCTCTTCTACATCCGGCGCACTTTCAGCAGCGAACGCGTGCAGGCGGCTTTCCCGGGCGTGCATCGCACGCTCGACAACAAGTATTGGGTGGACGAGTTCTATCGTGATCACGTCGTGGCCAATGTGCGCCGCACAGCAGCGCTGTCAGCCGGCTTCGACAACATCGTCGTCGATGGTCTGGTAAACGGCGTGGGCTACCTCACGCGTTTTGCCGGAGATCTTTCCGGCCACATCGATCGCCTCTTCGTGGACGGCCTGGTCAACGCCGTCGGCGATATCCTTCGCGGCCTGGGCGGCATGGTGTCTTCGTGGCAGACCGGTCGCGTGCAGAATTATTTCCTGGGCCTCGTCGGAGGTCTCGTGGTGCTGATCCTGGTCTATCGGACGGTATGGCTCGGCTAGTCCGGGCGGAAAAGGAGTGTGGGGCCCATGCTGGGACTCGCGAATGGCAGTGAAAGCACACTGCTGACCTGGATGACCTTCGTGCCCGTGATCGGGGCGGTGCTGATCTCGCTGTTGCCCGCCAAGGCGCGCAACCTGCACCGATGGGTGGCGCTGGGCACGGCGGCAATCCCGATGCTGCTGTCGATCCGTCTGATCATGGAGTTTGATCGCGACACGACGGACCTGCAGTTCTGGACGCAGGTTCCGTGGATCAGCAGCTTCAACATTGAATACTTCGTCGGAATTGACGGGATATCGGTGTTAATGGTGCTGCTGACGGTGTTCCTCAGCTTCCTCTGCATCATCGCGAGCTGGAATATCAACAAGGCCACCAAGGGCTACTTCGCACTCTTCCTGTTGCTCGAGGCGGGGATGCTGGGTGTGTTCATCGCGCTCGACTTCTTCCTCTTCTACGTGTTCTGGGAGATCATGCTCCTGCCGATGTACTTCCTGATCGGCATCTGGGGCGGACCGCGCAAGGAATACGCGGCGATCAAGTTCTTCCTGTACACACTCGCGGGCAGCGTACTGATGCTGCTCGTGATGATCGCCTTCTACCTCAATGTGCAGGACCCGGCCACTGGCGGGCACACTTTCAACCTGCTGCACATGATGAACCAGGCCAATCACGGCACCTGGATGTTGAACCCGGACGTCCGCCACCTGCTCTTCATGGGTCTGTTCATCGGCTTCGCGATCAAGGTGCCGATCGTGCCCTTCCACACCTGGCTGCCCGACGCGCATGTCGAGGCGCCGACCGCCGTCAGCGTGATCCTTGCCGGCGTGCTGCTTAAGATGGGTGCCTACGGCATTCTGAGAATTTGCTATCCGATCCTTCCTGATGCAGCCAAGTGGTTCGCCTTGCCGCTGGCAATACTTGGGGTGATCAACATCATCTATGGCGCCTTCTGCGCGCTCGGCCAAACCGACATGAAGAAGCTCGTGGCTTATTCATCTGTGAGTCATATGGGCTTCGTGCTGCTCGGGATGGCGGTGTTCAACGAGGCTGGAATCACCGGCGCGGTGCTGCAGATGTTCAATCACGGCACGATCACGGCGATGATGTTCCTTATGGTTGGCGTGATCTACGACCGGGCTCACCACCGCGAGATCGCGGGCTTTGGCGGGCTGGGCCTGCAGATGCCCGTCTATACGTCGGTCTTCTCGCTGGCGCTGTTTGCCGCGCTGGGCCTGCCCGGCCTGAGCGGATTCGTCGGCGAGGCGCTGGTCTTCATCGGTGCCTTCGAGGTCTACAGGGTCGTGACGATCATCTCGGTGTTCGGCATCGTGCTCGGCGCAGCCTACGTGCTGTGGATGCTGCAGCGCGTGTTCCTGGGCCCGCTGAACGAGAAGTACGACAAGCTGCCGGACATCAGCCCGCGTGAGCTTGCGAGTGTGCTGCCGATCGCGGTGGTCGTGGTGGTCTTCGGTGTGTACCCCGCGCCGTTGATCAACCTGATCAAGACTTCGCTCCTCAACCTGATCGCGCAGATCCCCGGTTAGGAAACCGGTGGAGGAGACGTCATGAATTTCACCTGGTCGGACGCGAGCTATTATCTGCCCGAGGCAGTGATTCTATTCGCGGCTTTCGGCGCAATCATCACCGATCTGGTCTTCAAGGGCCGGGCCAACCACGGCTTCGTGCTGGCGAAGGTCATCGGCGGCCTGCTCATCGCCGGCACCTTGTGCATCATGCGCCCACCGGTCGGTGAGCACATGATCTTCGGCCAGATGATGGTCGTGGACTCGCTCAGCCACTTCTTCCGCCTGATGTTCATCGGGATCACGCTGGTTGCGGTACTGTTCTCGTATTCGAGCCGCGAGATCATGGGGCGCGACCGAGAGAACAAGGGCGAGTACTACGCGCTGCTGATGTTCCTGTGCTTCGGCATGATGGCTATGGCCTCGGCCGTCGACCTGGTCATGCTGATGCTGTCGATCGAGCTGGTCTCGCTTACGAGCTATATCCTGGCCGGATACGCGCGTTACTCGCTGCGGTCGTCCGAGGCTGCGATGAAGTACGTGCTCTGGGGCGCCGTCTCCAGTGGTCTGATGCTCTTCGGGATGAGCATTCTGTACGGGCTGACCGGCGCGACGGGCTACGCGGAGATCGGCGCGGCGCTGCGCGATTCCACGGGCAACGAACTTGCGCTGCTCGTGTCCGTACTGTTTATCATGGCCGGCATTGGCTACAAGATCTCGGCCGTGCCCTTCCATTTCTGGACGCCTGACGTCTACGAGGGTGCGCCGACACCGGTCACCGCGATGTTCGCGGCTGGCCCGAAGGCCGCCGGTTTCGCGCTGATGATCCGCTTCTTCTACACCGTCTTCGTGACCGAGGGCCTGGTTGCTCTGGAGTGGATCCAGTGGCCGTGGATCCTCGCGATTCTTGCCGCTGTGACCATGACCTGGGGCAACCTGGCGGCGATGAAGCAGGAGAACGTCAAGCGTTTGCTGGCCTACAGTTCGATTGCACATGTGGGCTATCTGCTGATGGGCTTCGTGCTGCTCTCGGTGAGTGGCCTGCAGGCCATACTGTTCTACCTGATCATCTACGCGATCATGACGCTGGGCTCCTTCCTGATCGTGATTGCGCTGAACAACCGGCTGCCGAGCGAGGACCTCTCTGGTTATCGCGGACTTGGATTCCGCGAGCCATTGATCGGCGTGGCGATGTTCATCTTCCTGATCTCACTGGTGGGCCTGCCGCCGACGGCCGGGTTTGTGGCCAAGCTGTATCTGTTCACGGCCGTGATCGAGGCCGGGATGTGGTGGCTGGCGCTGATCGCCGTGCTGAACAGCGTGATCTCGCTCTACTACTACATGCGGATCATACGGGCGATGTACTTCGAGAAGGGGCCGGAGGGTGCTGGCGGGCTCGGGTTGGCGCGGATGCATTTGGCGTTGATCATCCTGTTGGTGGTGCCGACGATTGTGTTCGGGTTGGCGTGGGGGCCGGTGAAGGAGTTTGCGGATAAGGGGATGGGTGTGTTGGTGGGGTGAGGGACTGAAGCTCAGCCGGGACAACGAGGTGTGGAACTTGAGCCGCGGACTAGTCTAGTAGCGTCACTTTCCGGACACGCTGAATGCTCCAGCCGGCGGTCCGGACTGGCAGTTGCGTCTGCAGCTGCAGTTCCTGTTTCCGAAGTAATTGCGTGCAAGCTCAGAACCCGTAGCCCAGAGCAAGGGCGAATACGTAGACGAAAGTCCCTCCTGACACCCAGTCCGCCTGAGCTTCCGGCGAGATCGAGATGTGTCCGGGGAGTGTGATATCGTATCCGGCACCGAACCTGAGCAGGGCGTGTTTGGGAGCACCGCGCTCCCTGAATTCGATTCCCAATGCGGCGAATGTACGTACGCGTCCGAACGGAAAGAAGCTCACCGGTGCGGCAACGATGCCGAGCCGGTTTTGATTGCTGTCAAAAACTTCTGACTCGATAGCGATTCCGGCGCCCCAGCGGGGAGCAAACTGAACGATGTACTCGACACCGACCATGGTGCCGGACTGGTGATGACCGTCGTTCTGTTCCTCCTCCGCGTGGCCGAACAGCGCCGCAACGTGGTGGTGCGGAAAGTGATTCCCTCCATCGCCCTGCGCTCGCGCTGCGAGCGGAGCGATAACGGATATACCCAGAAGGAGCACGACAAAGAATCTGAGCAACTTCACCTACTCGTGAATTCGGAGAACTCGGGTTTCGGACGGCCGTTCATGGAACCACTTCCGATAGTCCACCGCGAACTGCCCCGGATGGAAGAATCCCCAGCTCAGTGCCACATCCTGGATGCGTGATTCCAGAGGGGCGATGCGGAGTTCGCGCCGAATACCGAACATCCGTCGCGTGGTCAGGTAACGTTTCGGGCTGAGATCGAAACGGTCAAGGAATGCGTACTCCAGGCTTCGCTGGCTCACTCCCGCCACCCGCGCGAGTTCCGTGACCGTTGTCAATTCGCGCTCGTGTTCTTCCAGGTATGCAAGGGCTCGCTGCAACCCTGTCTCCCGGCATCGCTGCTTCGACCTCGGGCGCAGGTCGGAAGCTCCGGCGACCGCATGCAGAATGGCTGAGGCAATCGATTCTTCGAGGAGCGAGTATTCCGACGGACCGAGCTTGGCCGAGATCAACTGGTGACAGGCGGTTCGGATGACCATTCGCAACCTGCCTATGGTCCCGGGTGAAAGGACCAGCACCTCGCGTTTGTCCAGGATCGTCGCGGAAGGTGGCAGTTCAAGGGCTATCGCCTTCTCGTCCAGCCATTCCTCCTGTATCGATAACGTGCAGACATCAAAGTCAGGACGCGAAACCGCATACAGATCGGAACCACTGGGGAAGACAAGTAGGCAGCTTCCGTCCACCTCGGTAGCACGCCAGTGCAGGCGCATCTCTGGATTCATTGGCACGACGAAGGTGCGATATCCCGCTGGCGGGGATCCATGTTGTTCCAGATGAACATGCGAGCGCCCCAACATGAGTTGTAGACGGGGGCTGGCATATTGTGAGACTTCGGCGGCAAACGGTCCGGGCTTCAGCTGGAGAAAGTCTACATTCCAGCCACGGATCTGCTCGGCGAAGACATCGAAGTCGTCAAACGACTTGCGAATCATGAAGGGTGTCATCGGACGGCCCGGGGGGTGGGAGCGTTTTGCGTAGACTCGATGGTAGTGCTTCAGGTGTTTATGAGCATAGCATCGGGGTGGTGGGTTCCATAGTCAACTCGGCCAGAATGTCGGGAGTTGGTGTCATCGAGGTACCTATTCCCTGGACCAGTACAGCCACAATTGGCCTCATGGCCTCTTTGGTGACTCCATCCCGATGGAGGCGCATCGCCAGCGTCTCCCGCCCAGGAACCTGATGACACTTGAATGACGCGCCTCGCAAGAATTCGGCCTGCACGCCACCGGCGTGCAGGCCGTTTACCAAAGTGAACCGCAGAGCGATTCTGAAGCCGCTACTAGTTTTTCCAGTTGGCTTCGAACTCCTCGTATGTACTGGAACGTTTCATCACTGCTTCAATATCGAAAGGAACGTCGTCCTTATCAAAACGGGGTTGTGAAGCCCTGATGGTTTCCGGTCGTGCATTTACGATGCCGGTAAAGGGGAGGCCCGTTGCCTCGCGACGATTGGGATACTTCTCCATCCAGAGTTCATGACGCGCCCTCATGGTGGTAAACATTCCCTTGGTCGGGAACATCGGGAGCATCATGCCTTGAACTTCGCGCGGGTCGTTGTAGAGGTCAAAGAAGTTTGCACCACTGAGCCCCGGCAATTCGCCCACCCAATGCCGTTTGAATCGGCCTTTGACCGACGCTGCATAGATTGGACCAGTGTAGACGTGAACATAGTCGCGCCTGCTGTGGGAGTCACCGCTCAGAAACAGCGCCGTCTGATCTATCCCATCGATAACGCGATCAGACGGAATATGCTCGGTAGCACCACCAAGACGGGCGAAAGTGGTAAACAAATCGGTGATGTGAACGATGTCGCCTGAGGTCTGATGTGGTTCGATCATCCCTGGCCACCAAGCCATGGCGGCAACCCGGATACCACCTTCCGTATAGTCGCCTTTTCCACCCCGGTAGAGTACTTCAACCATGCCCGGAGGCCCGTTATGCGTCATCGGCCCGTTGTCAGCCATAAATACGACCAGGGTATTCTCGGCGATGCCCAGCTCCTTCAGCCGCTCCATCAGGCTGCCGATAAAGGGATCGAGCCTCGCAAGGCCTTCTTGAAGAAATCCACGCGACAGCGTTTTTGTTTCCGGGAAGGGTGAGAAGGCGATGAGGCTGGGCCAATAGGAAACGTAGAATGGTTTGTCGGCGGCGGCACTTGTTTCAATAAAGGCCATGGTCCGCGCTTCTTCCTGTCTCATGCCTTCATACCAGTTCTCACGGTCTGTTGGCGGAAGAAACTCCCTGACCTCTCCACCCTTGGTCCCTTCCAAGTGCCATATCAGACCCTTGACGCGCCATCCTGTGTCCATCTCGTAGGGATCGTCAGGGAATGTCTCCGGGTACATAGCCGTGGGTGCAACTGCACCGACCATCTCGGACGCCGGAAGGTACATGCTCGTGGCCTGATTGTACGGAGTCCACAGCGCTTCATCGAAACCTTGGTTGGTGGCGTAGCTCTCCTCGACATCACCGAGGTGCCACTTGCCGTAGAATGCGGTTGCATAACCAGCATTACTCAGCACCTCGCCCATGGTAACTTCATCTGCCGCCAGACCGCCGTTCTCGTACGGGAAGCTTACGTTGTACATGCCGTTCCTGATTGGATGACGACCTGTCATGGCAGCTGCCCGGCTTTGTGTGCAGGATGGCTCGGTGTACATCCGCATGAAGTTGATGCCTTCACTGGCCAACGTATTCAGATTGGGCGTTGAAAAACCGCGAACCTGTTGAATTGCTGGAAAACCGATTTCGCCAACTGCCGTGTCATCTATCATGATGTGGATGATATTCGGCGGGCTGCCAAACTTCTTTTCCAGTGCGGCGAGCCTCGCGTCGAGTTCTTTGTCCTCGGCATCCCACTGATCGCCGTGTTGTGCCTGAAGCACGTAGAACTCGGCATCATGCACGATGTCGTCGGCCGCCACTGAACTGCCGCTCCACAGCGCAGTAACAGCGAACAGCATGATCAACAGCTGTGGTCTGAACATCTGGGTTCTCCTTGTCTGGACTTCAAGCAGGCACTCAACGCAAGTACGGACTTCGAGTACCTGATTGCGTGGGCCAAGTCGCGGAGTCTACACCGGAATGTTGTCCGTATGAGTATCGAAAACTCGCAAATATCAATCGTGAACCTGGTCTGATTCGTGCCATTGAACGGCACCTGTCAAGCGACACACACGAGAGCTGTTCCGCAATGGCGGGGTCGACGGTCACGCGGTGGCAGCGAGCTTGCAGGCTGTTCGAATTTTGGGGGCCACCTCTCCCCGGTCCCCCTAAGGCTAAAACCTGAACGTCGCCGCCAGCTTGAATGACTGCATGGTGATCGGCGTCTCGCGGCCGAAGGGCCAGTTCATGTCGTCGCGCGAGGCCAGGTAGTAACCCGCGGACACCCCGGACTTCAG
>Ga0164313_10002267_pt1 | contig 17254 bp, 31 predicted proteins | sample GuaBasSedimGuay4_FD_113735 | JGI IMG/M metagenome (GOLD analysis project Ga0164313, IMG submission 113735) | Subseafloor sediment microbial communities from Guaymas Basin, Gulf of California, Mexico - Guay4, Core 4569-4, 0-3 cm | ecosystem: Environmental > Aquatic > Marine > Hydrothermal vents...
CAATTCCTAATAGATTTACTCGTAAAGAGCAAGATTATAATAATAGTTAAAGCGGCATTGTACCCATTGTTATATTATAAATATCTTAAACTTATAATAATTATCAATAAGAATGTTTTTGGGGTAATCATTCTGATACTATATATAGTTGAAATAGCTTATGTTGGTATCGTCCCTTTTGATATAGAGCGAAACTCTAAACTATGAAGTTCACATATCAACACATCAGGCGCAATAGAAAAGTTTTTATTTGTAAAAACATTTCATATATGGTATAATATATTAAAAAAAGGACTTATTTATGTCAGTAGCACAAGTAGTTCGAAGCTTTATAGATAATATAGATAATGGTAAACTATTTTCTTATGCTGACATAGAAAGCGATAAGAAAAATGTCATTGCCATAGAGTTAAGTCGTTTAAATAAGCAAGGTATTGTGAAGAGACTTTCTAAGGGCAAATATTATAAGCCTAAAGAGGGGTTATTTGGAGAAATTGCTCCCAGTGATGCAGAGGTATTAAAGAGTTATTTATCTGCTCCAAACACGTACATAACAGGGTTAAAAGCATTTAATAAAATGGGGTTAACCACCCAAGTACCTAACGTTATTACGATTGCTACTGAAAAACAAGCACGAAGAGTCAAGATTAAAAACATAACTATTCAGTTTGTAACTATAAAACAAAATATCAAAAAAGAAGATGTCTATTTATTAAGAGTATTAGATGCCCTTGAAAGCATGAAAAATATACCAAATACTACAGTCGATGAAGTGGTATTGTATGTTAAAAATTTTATGCAAAGACTCTCCAGTAGAGAAGTGAAAACAATGACACAGTATGCTTTAAAATATCGTCCCAAAACAAAAGCTATCTTTGCTGCTATTTTGGAGATATTAAATTACAGTAAAGAGGCTCAAAAGATTCAAGCTACACTCAACCCTTTTAGTAGTTATAAAATGGGTGTATCAGACAAGATATTGCCAAATAAAACACAATGGAAAATAGTATGACCCTGCATAAGAATAAAGAATATTGATTAAGGGAAGGAGATGTTTCTTTCTTCAACCTACATCGCTTACGCTAGATGCTCTAGATGCTACCTCAGGACTTAGTCCTGAACGCTATACTTCGGCAGAGTGCCAGAGGGAGAGAGTTAATTATAATTAAGATAAAATATTTCTTAATGATTGCTAGGGGAAGGGAAATATGAATTTTAGACTTAACATTGAAATACAAATATTCTGAATTAATGGACACGATAGCGTGCAGATGTGTGGGTAACAAGAACCTCACAAAACCTAACATTGAAAAAGTAATAATACGAGTTAAACAAACCTATAAAAAGATGATTTGGTTGAGGTAGGCATTTTGAAGAAAAAAATATTTCTAAAATGCCTTTCTATATTATGCATAATGGTGTTAAAATGGTGCTAACAAAAGTTTAAAGGGATGCAATGAAAAGTTTACTAATAATATTTATGGCTTTAATGCTTATTGGGTGTGGTCAACAGAAGATAGATGGTTCAAGTGAAGAGGCTTTTACAAAATCTTTACAAGAGATGAAAAAAGGCTTAACGATAGAAGAAAAAGAACAGCTTGAAGCTTCAATAAAAGTAATTACTCTTAAAGGCTCAAATATAGCAGAGTTGAAAGATCGTAAATATATGATGAGAAAAACAATGGATAAGGTAGGAGGGATGACGGCTGATGAGATAATGACCAAAGGTAAAAGCATAGCCGAACATTCTCAGAATAATAAAATGGATATAGAGATAGAAAAGACTATAGAGTCTTGTCATGAATTAGCGGATAATATCATAGATGATGAAGAAAAAATAGTAGCTATGGTTAGAGAAAATAAAGGAAACGAATCAACTGATATTGAATTTTTCCATGATAAAAACGAGATTATTAGGGCACAGAGAATAAATACAGCCAATAAGGAAAAGACGTATGAAAAATACTGTCTAAAATATGAGAATTAAAAGTAAATATCTACAGAGATAGGAATAAAAAATAATTACCCCCGTAACTAAACCGTAACTTTTTAGAATATAGCAAACCTTAAAGAAAGTACCATTTAAAGATATACCGTTGTTTGATGGGGAATAATGGGGTTGTATGGCTGAGAGGAAGGGATTCGAACCCTCGGTGAGTTACCCCACACAGACGTTCCAGGTCTGCACCTTCGACCACTCGGACACCTCTCAACATATTATAGGACGTAAAATGAACAAAGTTCATCTTTACTACGTTGTCACTGGGACAACTTCAGCAGTTAGCTAATGTGACTAGTCACATTGAGTCGTTGTATCTTATTTCAATAAGCAAAAAAGTTTTGATTTATTGTTTGAAGATATGTTTATGTAGTAAGTACCTCTCCCCAGATGTCTGCGGCACACAGAAAAGAAAGGTGGGCTGCTATGTTCCCATCCTGACCCGTTGTCCTTCAGTCCCGTTGCACAGGTCTGAGAAGAGGCAGGCGAATTTTAACTAAAGATAGCTTATATTTTGCTATTCTTCATCGTTAATAACAGACCATTCATCAAAGGGGAGTGCTTCAAAGTGTAGCTTTTCTATATGGTATTCGTAGCTATTGGCCATAGTGATGATGCTTATCTTTTGGATACCATATTTTTTATAGATAGAAAACTTCTTTTGAGACTTGACCCAAAGACTTTCTTCACTTTCAAAAGGGGCGGGGATGATGAGCTCGTTGCCATTTGTAATGTAGCCATGTATGCCTAAGGTTTGAACATCAATATGGTGTTTCATGAGAGCAAGGGCTATCATGGTGTCAAATTGCATGATGAATGGTTGTCCTATGGTGAGGTACTTAGCAAAGGCAAAGTCAAAAAGTAGCATCTTTTTTCCTGACTTTTGGTAGCGGTCATCTATGAATAATAGTACCTTTTCTTCTTGAAATGTTTTAATGGTTTTGTAGAGCCAATCTTTAGATACTTTAAACTTCTCTTTGGAAAAGGTATATATCTGATGAATGCTTAAGTGTTTGGTGTGATGTTGGGCTAGGATAAGAAGGAGTTTTTGTTCATTGGGAGAAAAACTAGAATAAAAAAAAGTTTTCATTGCTTGGTTGCTTGTTTTTTGGGCTCTTGCAAGTTGAGGCAGGGTACCTACACGCAAAAAGTGTTTAAATCCTGCATGGGTTGAAGTAGCACTTTCAAAGGCCAAGAATTCTTCATAATCTAAAGGAAAAAGTTCTATGGGACTGAGCAAAGGATGATGTAAGGCTATACGAGAAAGTACAATAAGTCTTTGTACTTTAGGAAAGTCTTCTAAATAGTTTTCATGGTAGTGGTCTAGTATTAGAAGCTGAATGTTTTCTTTGTTTATGAATTGTTGTACTGTGCTAAGACTGAGAGCATTGAAGGTAAAGCTAGGACTAGAGAAATCGATATAAAGACTTTGGCTTTCTTCTTGCTCAAGTATATCTATGACCATAGAAGTTTTACCTGCGGCACGTACACCAAAAAGGTTGATGTGTCCTTGGCTAGGTATATGACATTTTCTACTTACATAATGTTCATTGTTGGGCTGTTGGGCATGATGATACTCAAGTAAATTCATAAGAAAATCCTGTATTATTCCTTTTAAAAAGGAAATATTTTTCACTATTGTAGCGTTTTCCCTCTAAAAATCATTGTAGGTAGAAGAAAGTTTGGGTATAATTCGCGTTCCTAAATTTATGTTAGAGGGCTACATTCACTGTATTTGCCCTGTGTTTAGGCACCTTGGCGTTGCCATGCTAACGAGTTCTTTTAAAGGTAAAATATGGAAAAAATTAGATTGAAGCTTAAAGCTTATGATCATAGAGTGTTAGACAGATCAGTTGCTGCTATTGTTGATGCAGTCAAGCGTACAGGTGCAGAGATTAGAGGGCCAATTCCAATGCCAACTAAACTTAAGCGTTATACGGTTCTTAAATCTCCACACGTAAATAAAGATGCGCGTGAGCAGTTTGAGATCAGAATTCACGGAAGAATGATCGATATCGTTTCGGCTACTTCAGATACTATAGACTCTCTTATGAAGTTAGACTTAGCACCTGAAATCGAAGTTGAAATTAGATCAATGGATAAGTAGGAGTAGGGCATGGAATTTATAATTGAAAAAATTGGCATGAGCAGAACTGTTGATGTACCAGCTGTCCCTGTTACTCTTCTTAAAGTCATTGAAACGAAAGTTTGTGAAGTGAAAGAAGACGGTAAGGCACTTGTTGCGTATAATTCAAGTAAAAAACTCAATAAAAGCATTGAAGGTCAACAGACTAAATTTGCTATTGCAAAAGAGTTTAACAAATTTATGACTATCGAAGTGGCCGAAGGTACTGAAGCTGGTGATTTAAGCACAGCAATACTTTCTGAGACTACATTGGTAAAAACATCTTTAGATACTAAAGGTAGAGGATTTTCTGGTGGTATGAAACGTCATGGATTTTCTGGCGGACCTGGAAGTCATGGTCATAGATTTGGCAGACGTATTGGTTCTATTGGTAATGCTGAGTGGCCTGGACGTGTTCAAAAAGGTAAAAAAATGCCTGGACAATACGGAAACACTAAAACAACAGTAAAAAATGATGTACTTTCGTTTGATGCTGAAAATGGCATTTTAGTATTAAAAGGTTCAATTCCTGGTCATAATGGGGCTAGAGGATTGGTAAGGATAGTGAAATAATGAAAACAACTTTAATTAAAACAACAGATTTACCACAAGCATTTTTGGAAGTTCACCCACATAACCTTTACCTTTATTGTAAAGCTTATGCATCTGGGCTTAGAGCAAACACTGCTCAAACAAAGAACAGATCTGCAGTAAGTGGTGGTGGTAAAAAGCCATGGGCTCAAAAAGGTGGCGGTCGTGCGCGTGCTGGTTCAACAAGGTCTCCTATTTTCGTAGGTGGTGGTGTTGCATTTGGTCCAAGTACGAACAAGAACTATGATCAAAAAGTAAACAAAAAGCAAAAAAAACTTGCACTATATCATGCATTAGCAGAGATGGCAGCAAATGAAAGACTTTTTATTGTTGATAACATTGCTATTGATTCTGGTAAAACAAAAGATGCTATAGCATTTGTAAATGGTTTAGAGCAAAGAGATGTACTTGTAGTAAAAGAGATGATAGATGATAAGACTTTCTTAGCATTTAGAAACCTTCAAAATGCATATCTTGTTGAGGCAAATGAGCTTAATGCATATCTTGCTGCTGCATATCACTCTATTGTGATTGAAAAAGCAATATTTGATAAATTGACGAAAGAGGCTTAATATGGCAGATATTACAGATATTAAAGCAATTATGTACACAGAGAAGAGTTTGGCTCTTCAGGAATCAGGTGTCATTGTAGTACAAACTACGCCACGTATGACTAAAAATGGTCTTAAAGAAGTTTTTAAAGAATTTTTTGGGATTAATCCACTTAGAGTTAACTCAATGAGAGTAAACGGTAAAGTGAAAAGATTTAAAGGTATCGAAGGAAAAAGAGCAGACTCTAAAAAGTTCTATGTAAAACTTCCAGAAGATGCAAAAATCGAAAGCTTAGCGGTATAAGGATAGAAGATGGCAATTAAAACATATAAACCAACCACACCTTCACGTCGTTATATGACTAACCTTGACAGTGGAGATATCACTGCCAAAGCAAGCGTAAGAGCGTTACTTAAAAATCTTCCAAGATCAGCAGGTAGAAACTCAAACGGTAGAATCACTTCACGTCACAGAGAAGCTGGAGCTAAAAAACTATATAGAATCATTGATTTTAAAAGAAACAAGTTTAATGTTGAGGGTACAATAGCAACTATTGAGTACGACCCATACAGAAACTGTAGAATTTGTCTTGTGAAATATACGGATGGGGATAGAAGATATATCCTTCAGCCAAAAGGTCTTGTAGTTGGCGATAAAATTATGTCAGCAGAAGATGGTCTTGATATTAAAACGGGTAACACAATGAAGCTAATAAGTATCCCAGTTGGTACTTTGGTGCATAACATTGAGATGAGTCCTGGTCATGGTGGGCAAATCGCACGTTCAGCGGGTGGTTATGCGCAAATCATGGGTAGAGATGGTAAATACGTTTCTCTTAGACTTCCATCATCAGAAATGAGATATATTCTTGGTGAGTGTTTGGCCACTATTGGTACAGTAGGAAATGAAGATTTCTCAAATATCGTTATTGGTAAAGCAGGGAGAAGCAGACACCTTGGTATCAGACCACAAACACGTGGATCTGCAATGAACCCTATCGATCACCCTCATGGTGGCGGTGAAGGTAAAACAAACTCTGGTAGGCATCCAGTATCTCCTTGGGGTACGCCTGCTAAAGGGTTTAAGACACGTAAGAAAAAAGCTAGTGATAAACTTATTATCTCTAAAAAGAAAAAAGGTAGGGGCTAAGATATGGCAAGATCGACAAAAAAAGGTCCATTTATCGATGGTCACCTAATGAAAAAAGTACTTAAAGCAAAAGAAGAAGGCTCTAATAAGCCTATTAAAACTTGGTCAAGAAGATCTGTGATTTTCCCTGAGTTTATTGGATTAACGATTAATATACATAATGGTAGGCAGTTTGTACCATTATTTATTACTGAAAATCATGTAGGATACAAGCTAGGCGAATTTGCACCGACAAGAACATTTAGGGGTCATAAGGGCTCTGTTCAGAAAAAGGTAGGCTAATATGAGTAGAGCATTATTGAAATTTGTAAGGGTTTCTCCCACAAAAGCTAGACTCATTGCTAGAGAGGTTCAGGGCATGAATGCTGAACTAGCTCTAGCAGCCTTAGAGTTTATGCCTAACAAAGCAGCAGGTATCGTTTCTAAAGTGATTGCATCTGCAGTTGCCAATGGTGACTTTGAGCCAGAAGAAGTGACAATTACTTCTTGTAGAGTAGATAAAGCAGCAGTGATGAAGAGATGGAGACCAAGAGCTAGAGGAACGGCATCTAGAATCATTAAGCCAACAGCACACATTCTTGTAGAAGTTGGTGTAGCTGAAAAAACAGAAACCACTAAGAAAGGCGCATAATGGGTCAGAAAGTAAATCCAATAGGTCTAAGACTTGGAATCAACAGAAACTGGGAATCAAGATGGTTTCCAGCCAAAGGAAGAACAGCTGATTTTATTGCTGAAGATTATAAAATCAGAAAGTATCTTAAAAAAGAACTTTTCTATGCAGGTGTTTCTAACATTATCATTGAAAGAACAGTTAAAAAATTAAGAATTAACATTGTGACTGCTCGTCCTGGTATCATCATTGGTAAAAAAGGTGCAGACATTGAAAAATTGAAAGCAACACTTATCAAGATGCTTGCTAAAGATGTAGCAATTAACATCAAAGAAGAAAAACGTCCACAAGCTTCAGGTCAATTGGCTGCTGAAAATGTTGCTACTCAACTTGAGCGTCGTACTGCATTTAGACGTGCAATGAAAAAAGTGATTCAGGGTGCATTGAAATCAGGCGCAAAAGGGATTAAAGTTTCTGTTTCTGGTCGTTTGGCTGGTGCGGAGATGGCAAGAACTGAGTGGTATTTGGAAGGTCGTGTACCTCTTCATACGCTAAGAGCAAAAATTGATTATGGTTTTGCAGAAGCACATACTACTTACGGCATCATTGGTGTTAAAGTATGGATTTTTAAAGGTGAAGTACTTGCCAAAGGCATCCAAGCAGAGCCAAAAGAAGATAAAAAAGAAGGTCGTAGGCCAAGAAATAATAGAAGCAGAGGTGAATAGACATGTTAATGCCTAAAAGAACCAAGTGGAGAAAGCAAATGAAAGGCCGCAATCGCGGTAAAGCTTCTAGCGGACATAAAATAGAATTTGGTGATATTGCGATTAAGGCTGTTGAAGCGGGTAGAATTGATTCTCGTCAGATTGAAGCATCACGTATTACTATGACTAGAAAAATCAACAGAACAGGCAAAACATGGATTAGAGTTTTTCCAGATAAGCCTTTGACTGCCAAACCATTAGAAACAAGAATGGGTAAGGGTAAAGGTCCTGTTGATAGATGGGTAATGAATGTAAAGCCAGGAAGAATTATCTTTGAAATGGCTGGTGTTGAAGAAGAGCTTGCTAGAGAAGCATTGACTCTTGCGATTCATAAACTGCCATTTAAGTGTAAAATCATCTCTTTAAAGGATACAAATGAACTATATTGACATTAAAGATAAAAGTGAAGCTGATCTTGCGGCAATGCTTAAAGAGAAAAAACTTGAGTTATTTACTCTAAATGCAAAGCAAAAGACAATGCAATTAACAAACACAACAGAGTTAAGAGTAGCGAAAAAAGATATCGCAAGAATTCAGACAGCAATTACTGCTGCTAGATCGAAGTAAGGAGTCAAATATGCCAAAAAGACAAATAACTGGTACCGTGATTAAGAAAGCTGGAGACAAAACTGCAACGATGATCGTTGAAAGAAAAGTACTTCACCCAAGATACCACAAAACAGTCAAAAGATTTAAAAAATATCTTATTCATGATGAGAAAAATGACATTAATGTTGGAGATACAGTGACCGCCATCGAGTGTCGTCCACTTTCTAAAACAAAAAGTTTCAGACTTCTTGATATTGTTAAGAGAGGAGAAGTGTAATGATTCAAGGCTTTACTAGACTAAATGTAGCAGATAATTCTGGTGCAAAAGAAATCATGTGTATCAAGGTTCTTGGTGGATCTAAAAGAAGATATGCCTCAGTAGGTGATGTAATTGTTGCTTCTGTGAAAAAAGCACTTCCAACAGGAAAAGTAAAAAAAGGTAAGGTTATTAAAGCCGTTGTGGTTAGAACTAAAAAAGAGATCCAAAGAGAAAATGGTTCACTTATTCGTTTTGACGACAATGCTGCAGTAATCATAGACGATAAAAAAGAGCCAATAGGTACACGTATTTTTGGCCCTGTAAGTCGTGAAACAAGATATGCAGGTTTTATGAAAATCGTATCACTTGCGCCGGAGGTATGGTAATGGCTAAAACATATAAGATTAAAAAAGGTGACCAGGTAATGGTTGTCGCTGGTGATGATAAAGGTACTACAGGAGAAGTTCTTCAAGTACTTACCAAAAAAGATGCAGTTATCGTTGCTGGTTGCAAGATGGCAAAAAAAGCTATCAAGCCAACAGAAGATAATAAAGATGGTGGATTTGCTAACGTTGAAATGCCTATCCATATCTCAAATGTAAAAAAAGTAGAGGCATAATTTTATGAGTAGAATGAAGCAAAAGTACAATGACATCGTTCCTGCACTACAAGAAGAGTGTGGGATCAAAAATCCGATGCAGACACCTAAGCTTGAAAAAATAGTCATTTCCGTAGGTGCGGGTGAAGAAGGTAAAGATTCTAAACTTATCGCTAATATGGCAGATACTATTTCTCTTATTGCTGGTCAAAAAGCAGTAGTAGTAATGGCAAGAAAATCTGTTGCAGGATTTAAGGCTAGAGAAGGTGCTCCAACAGGGATTAGAGTGACTCTTAGAGGTGCAAATATGTATAACTTCTTTGATAAACTAGTTTCTATTGCACTTCCTAGAGTAAAAGACTTTAGAGGAACAGCTAGAAAAGGTTTTGATGGGCGCGGTAACTATAACTTCGGTCTTCAAGAACAATTAATGTTCCCAGAGGTTGAGTTTGATAAAGTGATAAAGACACATGGTATGAATATTACCATTGTGACAAGCACCGAAGATGACAAAGAAGGATTCGCGCTTTTAGAAAAGCTGGGAATGCCTTTTGCTAAAGGGAGAAAGTAATGGCTAAGAAATCAATGATCGCAAAACAGAAAAGAAAAGCTAAATTTTCTTCTCAGGCATATACAAGATGTAACATTTGTGGCAGACCGCACTCGGTCTATAGAGATTTTGGTCTTTGTCGTATATGTTTAAGAAAAATGGCTAACGAGGGATTAATCCCTGGTATGCGCAAAGCAAGCTGGTAAGGAGAATAAAAAGATGATGACAGACATAATTGCAGACTCTCTTACTCGTATAAGAAATGCTGCGCAAAGAAGATTAGACGTAACAACACTTCTTCACTCAAATACGATTGAAGCAACGGTATCTATTTTAGTAGATAAGGGTTACTTGGAGAGTTTTAAAGTAAAAGAAGATGGAAACAAAAAGACAATTAAAGTGATTCTTAAATATGACGACAATGAAACAAGCGTTATTAACGAGATTAAAAAAATCTCTAAGCCTGGTCGTCGTGTACACCAAGGTAAAGATGATATTAGAACTTTTAAAAACGGTTATGGTACTTTGGTGGTTTCGACCTCTCAAGGTGTTCTTGCTAACGATGACGCATACAAGCGTGGAATCGGTGGCGAAGTAATCTGTAGTATTTGGTAAGGAGATAAGATGTCAAGAGTAGGAAAAAGACCAGTTACCGTAGCAAATGGTATTGAAGTATCTGTTGATGGTACATGTCTCGTGGCTAAGAAAGGCAATCTTGAAAAAAGACTTGAAACTCATGGAAGAGTAAGCATTAGTATCGAAGGTACTGAAGTTTCTTTTGAGAGAGTAGGGGATGAGAAGCAAGATGCAGCATTCTGGGGAACATATAGAGCACTGTTTAACAATATTATTATTGGACTAGACAAAGGATATACAAAAGCTTTAGAAATCAACGGTGTTGGTTATAGAGCGGCAGTTGAAAGTAAAACACTTGTACTTCAGCTTGGATTTTCTCATCCAGTTAATTTTGCTATTCCTGAAGGATTAGAAATAAAAGTTGATAAAAATATTATCACTATTAATGGCGCAGACAAGCAAGTAGTAGGTCAAGCTGCTGCTGAAATTAGATCATTTAGACCACCAGAGCCTTACAAGGGCAAAGGTGTGAAATATACAGATGAAGTTATCATCAGAAAAGCTGGTAAAGCAGCTGGTAAGTAAGGGGCGGAAAGTATGTTAAAAAGTATTCAAAAAAGAAAAAATAAACTTCGTGCTCAAAGAAAAGCCAGAGTTAGAGCTAAGGTTTTTGGAACAGATATTCTTCCTAGATTATCTGTATTTAAATCTAATAAGCATTTTTATGCACAGGCAATAGATGATGCTTCAGGCACAACATTGGTATCTGTGGATGGTAGAAAACTCGGTTTGAAAGTGAATCAAGAAGATGTTAAAAAAGTGGCTGCCCAGATGGCTCAAAATCTTGCTTCTAAAAACATTGAGAGTGTTGCATTCGACAGAAATGGTTATTTGTACCATGGTGTTGTTGCTTCATTTGCTGATGCGCTTAGAGAAGCTGGAATTAAGTTTTAAGGAAGCATGATGCAAAATAATAATCAAAATGAAGAAATTGAAAAAGAATTTGAAGAAGTAATCGTAAATATTGGACGTGTTACTAAGGTTGTTAAAGGTGGTAGGAGATTTAGATTTACAGCTCTTGTTGTCATTGGTGACAGAAAAGGAACAATAGGTTATGGATTTGGTAAAGCCAAAGAAGTACCAGATGCGATTAAAAAAGCGGTAGATGATGCACACAAGAACCTTGTGAAAGTAAATATCAAAGGTACAACTATTGCACACGACATTGAACATAAGTTCAATGCAAGTCGTATCGTACTTAGGCCTGCATCTGAAGGTACGGGTGTTATTGCTGGTGGTGCTGCTAGACCAGTACTTGAGCTTGCAGGAATTCAAGATGTTCTTAGCAAGTCAATTGGTTCTAATAACCCAAATAACTTAGTAAGAGCAACAATTCAAGCACTTACTAGAATTAAATCGTAAGGGGTAAAATATGGGTTTACATAATTTACAACCTGCACCAGGTTCAACGAAAAATAGAAAAAGAGTTGGCCGAGGGCAGGGTTCAGGAACAGGTAAGACAGCTGGCCGTGGTAATAAAGGGCAAAAATCAAGAACAGGGTATAGCAGAAAAAGAGGCTTTGAAGGCGGACAAATGCCACTTTATAAAAGATTGCCTAAAATTGGTTTTACTTCTAGAGTAGAAAAACCGTATGTTATCAATGTAGAAAAAATAAAAGCAATTGCAGAACTTTCTGAAATTACACTTGAGAGTATCAAATCTGTACATAAGCTTGCCAAAGATGTGAGTAGAGTGAAGCTGATTGGTTCTAGTGCAAAAGATCTTGCATCTAAAATCAAAGACGACGCTATTACAACAAGCGGAAAATAAGATGGGCAATGCTTTAACTCAAAAAATTCTGATTACTTTAGGATTCTTATTTGCATATAGAATTTTAGCTTATATTCCTACTCCAGGGGTTGATTTGGCTGTTATCAAAGAATTTTTTGATAACAGCCAAGGTGGACTTGGTGATATGGCAAGCCTCTTTTCTGGTGGTGCTGTTGAGCGTTTGAGTATTATTTCTTTGGGAATTATGCCTTATATTACTGCTTCTATCGTTATGGAGCTTTTGGCTGCAACTTTTCCTGCACTTGGACAAATGAAAAAAGAGCGCGATGGTATGCAAAAATATATGCAAATTATTCGTTACTTTACTATATTTATTACTTTAGTGCAAGCCATTGGTGTATCTATGGGCCTACAGAGTATGACGGGAAAATCAGGGGCAAGCGCTATTATGATTGATCCAACTACTTTTACTATCTTGACAACATTTTCTATGCTTACGGGGACTATGCTCCTTATGTGGATTGGTGAACAGATTACACAAAAAGGTATAGGTAATGGTATTTCATTGATTATCTTTGCTGGTATTGTTTCTGGACTTCCTTCTGCTATAGGTAGTACGGTAGGACTTGTGAATTCTGGAGAAATGAATTTCTTAATGATACTTGGTATTTTAGCCATTATGCTTATTACTATTTTGGCTATTATTTATGTGGAGCTTGGAGAAAGAAGAGTACCTATTTCTTATTCAAGAAAAACAATTATGCAAAACCAAACAAAAAGAGTGATGAATTATATTCCTGTGAAAGTAAACCTTTCTGGGGTTATCCCTCCTATTTTTGCTTCGGCTATTTTAATGTTTCCTTTGACCATTTTGGGATCAAGTACTAATGAGTTTGCTATGGCCATTGCAGATTCTCTGACTCCAGGTGGAATTACATTTAATGTGGTGACATTTTTACTTGTAATGTTCTTTGCATTTTTCTATGCGTCTATTGCATTTAATGCTAAAGACATTGCAGATAATTTAAAGCGTCAAGGTGGGTTCATTCCTGGCGTGAGACCAGGTGAACACACTAAAGAGTTTTTAAATGAAGTAGCAAGTAGGTTGACAGGTTCAGGTGCAGTGTATCTAGCTATTATTTCTACGATACCATTTATGATTATTTCTGGTATGGGGGCATCATTCTATTTTGGTGGGGTTGCTGTACTTATTATTGTCCAAGTTGCACTAGACACTATGAGAAAAATAGAAGCACAAAGAACTATGAACCAATATGACACACTAGGTAATGTAGGTCTGTAATGGCTATTGCATTACGAAAGCCTGATGAAATCGCCAAGCTCAAAAAAGCTGGCGAGATTGTTGGAAAAACACTTCAATATCTTCAAAATACTGTCAAGCCAGGTATGACACTCTTAGAAATCGATGCTTTAGGTGAAACCTATGTTCGAGAACAAGGTGCAGTACCTTCTTTTAAAGGACTGTATGGTTTTACAGGTTCTGTCTGCACTTCTTTGAATGAAGTTTGTATTCATGGAGTACCTGATGAGACTATTATCAAAGAAGGTGATGTTTTAGGGCTTGACATAGGCACAAAGTTAGATGGTTATTTTGGTGATGCGGCTATTTCTATGGCTGTAGGTAAGATTAGCTCTGAAGATGAAGCATTGATTGCTTGTTCTAAAGGGGCTTTATATCATGCCATCGAAGCCATTAAGCCTGGTATGCGCTTTAAAGAGTTGACCAAGATTTTAGAAGACTATATCACAAAGGCGGGCTATGTACCTCTGCGTGATTATTGTGGTCATGGCATTGGTACTAAGGCGCATGATGAACCTAACATTCCTAATTATTTAGAAGGCAAAGCAAATCAAGGGCCAAAGATAAAAAATGGTATGGTTTTTTGTTTAGAACCAATGGTTTGCCAAAAAAGTGGTACTCCTATTCTTCTTGAAGACCAATGGTCAGTAACGAGTGAAGATGGACTAAAAACAGCACATTATGAGCATCAAGTAGCAGTAGTAGACGGCAAAGCTATCATATTGACTGAAGCCTAAAAGCTTCATAAGTATGAGTGTAAGTACATATATAGAAAAGGATAGACATGGCAAAAGATGACGTCATTGAAATTGACGGAAAAGTAGTAGAAGCATTACCTAATGCAACATTTAGAGTAGAACTAGACAATGGACACATTGTACTTTGTCATATCGCAGGTAAAATGCGTATGCACTACATCAAAATTCTCCCAGGAGACACAGTAAAAGTAGAACTTACTCCGTATAGTCTTGATAAAGGGCGTATTACTTTTAGGTATAAATAGCACGAAGTTACTGCTACTAAGACCCTAGCAGATATGCCTCACAAGGTGCGTTAGCAAACGCACCCTACAGAAAACCTCTCCCACAAGAAAGTTATAATAATTATTTCGGTATAATCCCCCTCCCTATTACTATAGGTGTAGGAACTGCGAGAAGAATTTTTATATAATTTACACTGATTATATAAGAATTGGATACATTTATATTCATGTATCCACGCAACAAGCAAGTGTAAATACAATGTAGGAGTAACCAATGAAGGTTAGACCATCAGTAAAGAAAATGTGTGATGATTGTAAGATTATTAAACGCAAAGGTATCGTACGCGTGATTTGTAAAAATCCAAAACATAAACAAAGACAAGGATAAGCATGGCTCGTATTGCAGGGGTTGATTTACCACAGAAAAAAAGAATGGAGTATGCACTTACTTACATTTTTGGTATTGGTTTGAAAACATCAAGAGATATTCTTGATAGAACAGGTATTGACTATAACACAAGAGCTCATGAATTGACAGATGCACAAGCTGCATTGATTCGTCAAGACATTCAAGAGCATGTTATGGTTGAGGGAGACTTAAGAAAAAAAGTAACTTTGGATATCAAAGCACTTATGGACTTGGGTTCTTATAGAGGTCTTAGACACAGAAGAGGTTTACCTTGTCGTGGACAAAAAACAAAGACAAACGCGCGTACTCGTAAGGGTAAACGTAAAACTGTCGGCGCGGCGTAAGGAGTAGCATAAATGGCTAAGAAAAAAGCAAAAAAGAATATTGCAAAAGCAGTGGTATATGTAGCTGCTACTTTTAACAATACAGTGATTACGATAACAGACGAAATGGGAAATGTTATTGCTTGGAGTTCTGCGGGTTCACTAGGGTTTAAAGGTTCTAAAAAATCTACACCTTTTGCGGCAACTGAAGCAGTAACAGACGCGATGAACAAAGCGATGGAACATGGCGTTAAAGAAGTAGGAATTAAAGTTCAAGGTCCTGGTTCTGGTAGAGACACAGCTGTGAAAGCTATTGGTGCAACAGAAGGAATTAGAGTAACATCTTTAAAAGATATTACGCCACTTCCTCATAACGGTTGCAGACCACCTAAGAAGAGAAGGGTATAAACATGGCAAGATATAGAGGTCCAGTTGAAAGACTAGAAAGAAGACTTGGCGTTGATTTAGGATTAAAAGGTGAGCGTAGGCTTAGTGGTAAATCTGCATTAGAAAAAAGACCTTATGCTCCAGGGCAACATGGTCAAAGAAGAACAAAGATTTCAGAATATGGTCTTCAGCTTCAAGAAAAGCAAAAAGCTAAATTTATGTATGGTGTTTCTGAGAAACAATTTAGAGCATTATATAAAGTAGCAAACTCAAGAGATGGAAATACAGGTTCTATCCTTATCCAACTTCTTGAGCAAAGACTTGACAATGTCGTCTATAGAATGGGTTTTGCAACAACAAGAGCTAGTGCTAGACAATTTGTAAATCATGGACATATTCTTGTTGATGGGAAAAGAGTTGATATTCCTTCATATAGAGTAAAAGCAGGTCAGAAGATTGAGATTAGAGAAAGAAGTAAAGCTAATCCTCAAATCATAAGAGCTATTGAACTTACAAACCAAACTGGTATGGTAGAGTGGGTAGATACAGACAAAGAAAAACTTTTTGGACTCTTTTCTAGAATTCCAGAAAGATCAGAAATTGCTATCCCGGTTGAAGAACGTCTAATCGTTGAGCTATACTCTAAATAATACATAAGTTAAAGGCTAGTAATGAGAAAAATTAAAATTGCACCATTTATGCCAACAGAGGTAGAAGTCAATGAAATTAGCACAAATCGTGCCGAAATTATTGCTTATCCTTTTGAAAGCGGTTATGCTGTTACCCTTGCACATCCACTTCGAAGACTAATACTTGGTTCTTCTATTGGGTATGCTCCTATATCTGTAAAGATTGAAGGTGCCACACACGAATTTGACAACATCAGAGGTATGCATGAAGATGTGGCTGTATTTATTATAAATCTTAAAAATATTCGTTTTAAAATTAAAGATGAAAGTGATAGAGTAGAGTTAAAATATAGCTTTTCTGGACACAAAGAAGTCACAGCACAAGATTTAAATAATGACCAAATTGAAGTAGTAAATGGTAATTTGCCACTTGCAACACTCAATGAAGATGCAGAACTTAACTTTACAGTAGTTATTTCTAAGGGAATTGGGTATGTACCAAGTGAAGACCTTAGGGATGATGTTGCAAATGATAGCATTGCCTTAGATGCATTTTTTACACCAGTAAGAAAAGCAAATTACAAGATAGACCCTGTATTGGTAGAAGATAATCCAAGTTTTGAAAAGATTACCTTTGATATTGAAACAGATGGGCAAATAGGTCCAGTAGAGGCATTTACTAATGCTTTGGAAGTAATGAACAAGCAACTTTCTGTTTTTAATACAGTACTTGATTTGGATATCTCTGTAGCACCGATAAAAAGAAATAATAATGATAGTGAGCTTAAACCTTTTATGCAAACAGTAGATAGTTTGAGTCTTAGTGCAAGATCATTTAACTCGCTTGATAGAGCAGGAATTAAATTTTTAGGCGAATTGGTACTTATGAGTGAAAATGAGATTAAAAATATCAAAAATCTTGGTAAAAAATCTTTAGATGAAATCTCTGAGTGCTTAGTGGAGCATGGATTTGGTTCAGACTATGAACTTGCGGACAATACAAGAGTAAATCTTGTAAAGAAAATAGAACAACTTAGCGTTTAAGCTTCGTTGTTACAGATAAAGGACAAACATGAGACATAAGCATGG
>Ga0164313_10002268_pt1 | contig 17252 bp, 17 predicted proteins | sample GuaBasSedimGuay4_FD_113735 | JGI IMG/M metagenome (GOLD analysis project Ga0164313, IMG submission 113735) | Subseafloor sediment microbial communities from Guaymas Basin, Gulf of California, Mexico - Guay4, Core 4569-4, 0-3 cm | ecosystem: Environmental > Aquatic > Marine > Hydrothermal vents...
ATCCATGTGCTGCCCCGAGGGTTCCATCGTATTCGCCATTACGGCTGGATGGCCAATACTCACCGGGTGGATAAGCTGGTGCGGGCCCGAGACCTCCTGGCGGTCGAAAATGATGATGCACCACGTGATGCATCCGAGGTCCAGGAAACGGAACCCGTCAGTCCCTGGACCTGTCCGAGCTGCGCCGCTCCGATGATTGTGATCGGGGTACTGGAAAGTAGCCATGCGCCACGTGGACCACCGTTAGAGCGTGTGCCATGACCGGCCACTTCATCTCGGCCGGGCATCGATTTGTCTCTACCGGCCAGCAGCGGCGTTTGGTCAGGAGCGCCGTCCGTTTGATAGAAGTGCAACGGGGGTATTTCGGGTTCGGGGCAGCCTGGGCGATCGGACAGTTTCCTCAAAACCGCCGGCCCGCAGAGCTATCTTGGCAAATTCCGGAATCAGGCAGAAGGCTTCTGGCACCGGGCAACACGGTCGCAACGTATACAAACGCCATAGTGTCTCTCTTTTTCGAGCATCGTGCTCGACTCCCCGCGGTTTCCTACTTCAAGGCTCATTCAACACCTGCCCAGTGAAGGCTGGCCCCTGATGTGGAGGGCGGGGTTTTGGGGCAGGTGTCGAATAACCCTTAGTGACCGGGCATCAGGGCTGCATCGGATTTTACACTGTCTGTCTGTCTGTCTGTCAGATCAGATGTTAGCTGTTACACCTGTAATAGACACTTCAAGTTTGACGATCAAGCCGATACCCATCTACTGAGTACAACCTCGGGTCAAATATGAGATTGAGCCTTATTGGGTTTACGCTTGCCAGGAACTCACCACCGCAGCCTGGGTGGCAAAAGCCAGTATTGTCGGTTGTCCCCTTCGAGGTGTATGAATTGGGCTTGGAATAGGTTCCGTCAAACCTCTCGACACTGGTGCTGCCGCAGTGGAGACACCGCTCTGAGCCGTTTCTCTCCCCAATCAGGGCCAGATGGGCAATCAGTGCCGAAAGCCTCTCAATCTCCTTCAGTCTGTCCTGGCGGGTGCGTTTAAGTAGGAAAAATGAAACCCATCGTTTCGCACGAGCACTTATAGGCTCCAGGGCTTTGGCAATCTCGGCCAACAATTCGTCCTTAATCGCGAAATCCTCCATTGCTACAAAATCACTACAGTCACCGCACCAACCGAGAGTTCGAGATAACGGTATCTCAAGCTCACCTTTGATGTATCGAAAATCGCCCCATACGACCGCGGCAGAACCATGGAATCCGCATTTGTTACAGATAAGGTCAGTGGAGGGCATCGACATTGTCTACCTCACAGGTAATTTGTTTTTGAAACAGGACTTGTAATGTGCTACCTATGCGTTACATTGTAACGCAAAATTAGTGGTGGAGAGCGATTCTTGAGTCCGAAAAAGTCAGCAACCCTGAATCTGCGTATAGACCCGTTTTTGAAGGAGGCCGTGCGGGAGGCAGCCCTTCGCGACTCCCGAAGTGTCGCCAATATGGTCGAAGTCCTTATTCGGAAGCACTGTGAAGAAGTGGGTATTTCCATCCCAGACCAACAATCCCTATTTAACGAGGAAGATGATGGACGAGAAGACGCTGAAAGCCCTCGTAAGCGCAGGCGCGGTTAAACGTATCCGTATCATCGGGGATGGAGCACTGTTCCATGTAGAGGCTGATACGCCCAATGGCTCTGTCCCAGCACTCACGTTGAAAGGCACACCCAAGACCTGGCGGTCACTGGATGCTGCGGCTAAGTGGGTCCGTTCTCTGGGTATGGGGACCGCGCAGGTAGACCTGGCCAAGTGGCAGCCCGGCCAAGGCAGGTTAGCCCTAAAATGACTAGCAAGATTGTCGAATCAGAACAGGAGCGGTTTTGCCGGATTGAAGCTGGCCTCTGTTGCTGGCACTGTGCTCACTACATTAGGCCTGATGAGATTGTGTTGATCGATGGCCCTGCTCACAGTCTCTGTACAATAGATCGAGATCTGAGCTTCTATCCAAACGTCACACAACCCTCGGCCAGCGGCGAGGAGGCAGAACCTGATTATTATTGTAAAAGATTCAAAATGGATAAGCCGCCGGGCAAGCAATGCTGATGATCCGTGATCAATCGATTAACTATGCCATGCTTCTGAAAAGCTATGATTTTACCGTTGAACTTTTCAAAAATACCCTCAGTTATGCCCCCATATACTGTGCGTGGTAAAAAACTGGCTGAAGGACATAGTTCAAAAAAAACGAGCTACGGTGTGAAGTAGGTTTCAGAATGATTACTATAAATATCCGATTTTGTAGAGGCTCAACTAATCCGTCGCCAGAGTACTTTTCTCGAAATTGCGCTCACCAGCTCCACTCTAGTAGCGCCTTTTCGATACATTTCGGCAGTCGGTCCTCATATCTCACAGGATCACCAGGAACACGCGATGACAAGAACAACACTGAGATATGCTTTACAGTCGTGAACTAGGCGCATCCTTTATCACAATGCTCCACTGCCATTGTGAGCCGCTTCAGGCATCGCCGACCAGGCTGCGTAGTTCGCCCTCCCCCCGGCGCAGCAGGGTACGAACGTAGCGGTCGCCGATCTCTAGGAGAGAGGCAATTTCCTTCTGCGTCAGGTGCAAATCCCCACCGGGGGAGCGCTCGGCCACGCGTCGTGCCATGCGGCTGGATTCGCGGTTCTTGAAGCCAGCCGCAATGGCCAGCCGTTTTATCGCTGCCTGATCCAGACAAACCTCTCGGTGAACCCCGTGGGACAGGGTAACCACCAGTTGCGTCTGCGGGTCGTCCAGCTTGCGTACTGCGCGCAACAACTGGTCGAGCAACTGTTCCTGGCGCTCCTGCTCCCCACCCTCCTCGGGCTCTAGTTCTGGCGTCTCCGCCATGAGGATTTCCCGCTGCAGCCGCCGCACATGTGCCGACAGGATGCCCGGCGTATTGTACTTACCAATGAGTCGCTTCAACCACCCTTCAAGATCAAGGTTGTAGTCGCCGCTCCAGTGGAAGTTGGTCAGGTTGCGGCCCGAACCGCCGAAGTCCGCCGAGGGATCCAGTGTATTCGCCTCCAGCACCTGATTATGGAGTCGGGACAGACCGTCGGTGATGGCATCATCCACCAGCGCCCCGGCGCTGGCCTCGTCGAAACCCAGTCGCATCACGCTGCGGACCAAGCGTGGCCTGAATTCCATAGCGAGAGCAGCATACAGGGTACTGATTTCGTCCACATTCTCCACCCGGGCTGCATCAACCAGCTGTCGTAGGCGAGCTTCCATCTGCACAGTTTCCATACTCTCCCCCTCCTTTTAACCTCAGTAGGAGGTCCCGCTGTTGGAATGGATACCGGGAGCACCGCCCGTGCCGCTTACCGTTGTCGCCGGCAGCAGCACCGCGCTAGCATGCGCCCCAGTGTATGCTGCGGGAACAAAGTTAATCAGGCAGAACAGAAGGGCCGCCGCGGCCCGAGTTTTCGATTTCATTGCAGCTCTCCCTGTGCCCCGTTGAGCATCCTGGACACCCCAGCAAGGTCTGTGTCGTTGTATAGACGTTCCTGAAAATGCTCGTCCTGCTGCCATTGCGGCCACCGGGAGGACATATCCCCCAGGATATTCTTGATAGCATCCCAATGTTCTCTCCGACGCTCCACGGAGAGCATGACGACGTAGGGCAAGTGCCACTGGTCGTCGGCCCCCAGGGCCTCCTTGGCCAAGGGCCAGGCCTGCTCGTAGTTTTTCTGGGATATTTTCGAGGTAGCCTCATTGGCAAAGCCAACGGAGAGTCGGTGCTGAAAGTAGGATTTTTCCGCCTCGCTGCCGGATTCTCTCTCCGCTTGTCGGGCCAGGTCACGGGCCGACTGGAACTGGCGATCCGCCGCCTCGAACTCACCCAAGCCAAACAGGGCGAGGCCCTTAACGGTAAGTGCCGCTTCGCCGCTCGGCTTGCCGACCTCACCTTCCACCAAGGCAATGGCCTCCTCGTAGCGCCCATCATGATGGGCCCGACGGGCCAGCTTGATCGCATCCGGCACCTCGTCCAGGGGCACGTAGGTGCGTTTGTTGACCTGCCAGGACTGGGCCCGCAGCCGGTGTGTCAGTGAATGGGACATAGATCGTTCCTCCTTGCTTACCCCCTTAAAGCACCCCATGCAGAAAAGCGGAACAGCTAATTGCAAGATATAGCGCTATCTCTCTGTTTTTAAAGGGAATAAAAATTTCTGGCAAAAAATATCTGCCACATCCCCCGGCAGAGTGCTTGTTCTGGTGAGCGGCGCGCAAACGCAACTTCGCGCAGCTTACTGATAAGACCCCCTGAGGGTCTGCAAGTTCATAACGCATCAGCACAAGGAGATTTCCCCATGCGGAAAATTATCGGATTGGCGGCAGCGACACTGATCAGTTTCAGCGCGACCGCCCAAGACTTCAACGCGGTCAAAGACGTAAAACTGCCTGAGCCTCGCTCCCCCATCAGCTACCAACCCGGGGTCGTCAGCCTTGGGGAAAGCGGCCCAGGTGGCGGTGGTCACATCGACATCGGCCACAGTGGCACCACCCCGAGTTCTATCGGCGTGCGGGGTTCCAGCAACGGCGCGAGCGGTGGAATCTCGCTGCACCACAGCGGGGTGACGCTCAGTGGTGGCCACAGTGGCGGTAGCTCTGGGATCAGCGGTTCCGTGACCACTTCCAGTGGCCGCATCACCGGAGGATCCATTCAGATGGGCACCGACTTCTGAAGCCTGTCCCGAGGCAGGAATTTCCCCTGCCTCACCCTCTTCACCAAGGAGAAGCGACATGAAAAAGTTAGTAATGGTGGCGGGAACATCCGCCCTAGTTATGGCCGGTTTGTTCGGGGGTTACTCACCGGGTGCGTTGGCTATGCATGAAGCGTCCGCTGAGTATCGGGCGGCAACAGTGAGCCTACCTCATCCCGACTTCCCCGTGCGACCCATGCACCTGACGCTGGAACCGACGAGCAGCGCCACGATTCGGCCGGGTTACCCGGGCCCGGCCTGCCCCGGTTACACTCGAGAGGTCACTATGCCCACACCGGCCTGCGGCTTCAATAGCCTGGGCGCGGCGAAACCGGGGATACACATCTGCGGCAATCGCCGCTCGGCCTCGGGGGGCTGCGAAAAGTTCTGCCGGCTTCTTCGCTGCCGTTAGAACTGTCTGCCACGCATGGCCCGGGGTGCTAACGCGCCACCGGGCCTTCTTTGATGAGCCCTACACGGGCGAGCCCACCTATGCAGGCCTGCAATGAGACTCTTTCCTTGATGCGTTATATAGATGGCGGGAGTATTCAATCGTTGTATGGCCAATCAATATTCTTATGTAACCCACTGATATTAAGGGAAACTTTTTTTTGCCCACACACAATGTACCCCCATTTCGACCCCAATTCCGTGTTTCATGATGCCTAGAAAGTCGATTACTGGACACTGAGTGTTAAAAAATGGAGAATCGCGAATTAATTGACGCTGTGAATCGCACCGGGTATTCCGGAGACTCTTTTGTTTGAATCAGGCCGCCATGGCCGATTCTTCCAGTTGGCGATAAGACGCCATTTCCAATTCCGCCGGTGATTGAACCAGTCAACCCATTCCAGAGTTGCATACTCTACTTCATCAACAGTCCGCCAAGGACCGCGCTTGTGGATGATTTCCGTTTTGTACAGCCCGTTGATAGTCTCGGCCCGGACGTTGTCGGAGGAGTCACGGTGCTACCCACTGATGATTCCACGCCCATTTGTCTCCTAAATTCGTTAGACTGGCATCAGGATTGCGTCGCGGATATACTGTATATATGAACAGTATTAGTTTGAGGTAGAATCTCAACCATTTAGGAAGGGGAGAGCGCTATGGCAACGAAAAGTAATATCGAGTGGACGGAGCAGACCTGGAATCCAGTTACTGGCTGCATAAAAGTCTCCCCTGGTTGCAAGCATTGCTATGCAGAGACCCTGGCAAAACGCCTCCAAGCGATGGGCGCACCTGGGTATGAGAATGGCTTTCAACATATATCACTCATGTCTGAGCGGCTGGAACAGCCCATTCGTCGTCGTAAGCCAACCATCTACTTCGTCAATTCTATGAGCGATCTCTTCCAGGAGGCAGTGCCATTTGATTTTGTTGATCGTGTCATTGGTGTCATTGCGGAGACGCCAAGGCATACCTATCAGATACTCACCAAGCGGGCTGACCGAATGGCTGCCTACTTTCAGGACCGTCTGGTACCAGATAATGCCTGGCTGGGTGTATCTGTTGAGGACCGCAAGTATGGTTTGCAGCGCATACCTTTCCTTCAAAGTATCCAGGCAAAGACTCGCTTCTTGTCCGTTGAGCCCCTTCTCGAGGATTTGGGGGCCTTTGACCTGAAAGGGATTCAGTGGGTTATTGTAGGCGGCGAATCTGGCGTCAAGGCGAGACCCATGGAGGAATCGTGGGCCACTAATGTCCGGGACCAGTGTCTTGATGCAGATGTTGACTTCTTCTTCAAGCAGTGGGGGGCTTGGGGTGCTGACGGTAAAAAACGAAGCAAGAAGGAGAACGGTCGACGTTTGGATGGGCATATATGGGACATGATACCGGCGTTGAGCGTCGGTTAGATATCTGAGATTTTCCTCAATTGCTCGCCCTTTCCTCTGGTAGCATCAAATTTGACTACATTTTTTGTGCGGCGATTTATATTTCCACTAAGGTTTTCCACCAGGCCGTCCGCCACCAGATCGCGGAATGCTTCTTGAATATCGGTGATAAATAAGTCGGATTCGTCCAGCATGTCTGCCAATACCTCCAATCCAAAAAATTGCACTTTGCTGGAAAGTCGTGATAACCAGAGTGATCTAGCTCGATAGTTTGTGGTGCTCTCTTTTGATGCAGTGACTGGCGTAACTGCATCGGAGGCAAATAGATCCGCAGTGCCCGAGCGCTCCTCTTTACGGTTAACGCTGGCTTTGACATAAACTTCGTGTTTAACCAATTCTAGCTTCTCAGATTCCTCGACGAATACTTGCATACCTCTTGGGCTGCTGGTCAGATAGATCAAGTGATATAGGATCTTTTGGGTCCCTGGTCGATAAACAGGGGTGTAGGCAGTCCAACTTTTTTCTGCCTGGTGGTGTGATTTGAGGTTGTCGCGATAAGTCCTAAGGAGGCATTCCTGGCGCTCCTCTGGATCTAGTTTGGATACATCCGGTGCTATGCCAAACATTTCGACCATGTGATCCTCGAAGGCGGTTTGTGTTACCGCCCGATTGAGAAACTCGTACATAAAGTTGATGAAAAGTTCGCAATGAGGGTGCTGGAGCAGGGTGCTCAACGTTGTTGCTGATATCTCCTTCCAACCTTTAGGGTCAACAAAAAAATAAGTGAATTTGTGGTTTGTCCAGTCGATTATTTGGCTCAGGTTTTCCTCAAATTGACCTAATAGGTGCTCTGTTTCGACGCTATCAAACTGTGGTTGTTCGAGGTATTCACTTAACCGAGCATGTGCGGCCGGGGATTTTTCGATATACAGCGCCCGAAATTTTACTGAGCGATTGAATCTTTCTTTGAGCGCAACTTGGCAACGCTTCATGATTCGGAGGGAGATAGCAATGGAGGTGCCCGCCAATTCGTCGGATTCGTCCGACCATGGGCCTGCAAAACAATCCACGTAGTTGATGGTTGGAAGTTTCTGGCCAAGGATCATAAATAGGCGCTCCAGATACGCTTCAAGTATTTGGTGCTTAATATAGGCCTGCTCTCGGCCCTTGTAGGTCTCAGGTATAGTCATATTGTCTCGCTGCGCTGGCGGTTAGGTATAAAGCAGGAGCAGAGCGACACCTACTTCCAATCTCGGCGTTCTTCTGAAGCGAGGCTCTTTGTGGAGGGGTATTACTTTGCATGCCCAGAATTTCCTTCCACGGTCTGTTAAAGGCAGTCAATCTGGGATACATCCAGTACTGACAGTATCGTGTTGTAATGACACACCAGCTTAGCGTGACGCATCAAGCCCTGAAAGGTGACTGAGATCATGTTGCCCCTATAAATAATAGGATTTGACCCATGATGGCCAGATGCCTCCAAGATTCAAGCCGATACCCTCCAGTGACATTAATTGCATTCGACTGCGCGGTTGGCTGAATGGTGATCAAATGTATCAGTTGATTAAAAATCAATCTATCCCATTCAAGTGATATACAGGCAACTAAACTTTTAGCTCAAGCCTTTGATAATGTGCACAAAATTATCGGCCAGGTCGATAAACACCCCCATTTATGCCCCCATTGCACCGAAGAATCGTTCATACACTAGCCAAACTACCCAGGAATGCCAAGCAAGTTAGGTTAGAGGAGTAATAACATCCAATGGGTGATCAAAAATTAGTCGATCACAATAAAACTGGGCCAATATTCTCTGATCTTGATACCATCATTAACTTTATACAAACGATCACGAGTCCATGAATAAAGATCAACTAAAACAGCTAGAGATCGATCTATGGTCGGCCGCCGATAATCTACGTGCTAACTCCGACCTCAAAGCTTCCGAATACGGAACTCCGGTTCTCGGCCTGATTTTTCTCAAATTTGCCGACATCAACTATCGCAGGCACGAGGATGCGATCCGAACGGAGTTTGAAAAGCTGAAGGGTGGACGTAGGGAAAAGCCCCTTCACGAAATCGCCGTCGCCACTTGCGGTTTCTATCTGCCCGAACACGCCCGCTATAGCAACCTGCTCAACCTCCCCGAAGATCAGGACATCGCCAAGGCCATTGAGAAAGCGATGGAGTCGATAGAAGAATACAAACCAGAGCTTGAAGGCAGCCTGCCCAAGGACGAATACTATCGCCTTACCCGGACCGAGCAGATGAAACACTTGCCTTTCGACCTGCTTCGCCAGTTTGACAACATCCCGGACGATGCCACTGGCGATATATTCGGCCAGATATACGAGTACTTCCTGGGCAAGTTTGCCCTTGCTGAGGGCCAGGGCGGAGGCGAGTTCTTTACCCCTCGCTCGGTCGTACGTCTTATGGTCGAGATCATCGAGCCACATGGAGGCTCGGTGTTAGATCCAGCCTGTGGTTCTGGTGGTATGTTCGTGCAATCAGCTCAATTCATCGAAGAGCATCGCAAGGAATATGAGGCCAAAGGACAGGACACTAGCGTTTTCGTCTCCGGACAGGAGAAAGAGAGCGAAACCGTCAAACTTGCCCGCATGAACCTCGCAGTCAACGGTTTGCGGGGGGAGATCAAGCAGGGCATCACCTACTATGAAGATCACCACAACTCTTTCGGCAAGTTCGATTATGTCTTGGCCAATCCGCCTTTCAACGTCGATGACGTCTCCCTGGCTGATGTAGAGGGAGACGAACGCTTCAACACCTATGGCATACCGCGCAAAAAGACCAAGGCCAAAAAGTCTGAGCAGGGCAAGGAAACCGTCCCCAACGCAAATTACCTATGGATCAATCTATTCGCGACCTCACTAAAGGACTCCGGTGAAAATTCCCCAGGTGGGCGAGCAGCCCTCGTCATGGCCAATTCCGCCTCCGACGCCCGCCACTCCGAGGCCGACATCCGCCAGACCCTCATCGAGAACAACCTCATCTACGGCATGCTCACCCTGCCGTCGAACATGTTCTACACCGTCACCCTCCCGGCCACCCTCTGGTTCTTCGACAAAGGCAAGACCGACGACCGCATCCTCTTCATCGACGCCCGCAACATCTTCACCCCGATCGACCGCGCCCACCGCGAGTTCTCCGAGGAACAGATTCAGAACATTGCCATCATCAGCCGCCTGCACAAAGGCCGCCACGACGAGTTCCTCACTCTCATCGACTGCTACTTCGCCTCCGGCATGGAGCGCCTCGCCGAGAACAAGACCCACGTCGGGCCGGTTTCCGAGAAAATCCTCGAAGTCCTCGATGACAAAGCGGGCAAGGACGCCGTTGCCAGTCTGGTGAAAACCTGGGAAGACCTCGCCCCCCTGGAGAAAGGCTACGCCGCCTACCAGAAGAAAAACGGCGACAAAACCACGGTGGAAAAAAAGAACTCCGCCCAGCAGAAACTCCGCGTCACCTTCGATCCCTTCTTCACCCAACTGCACGACTGTCTCAAGCAAATCGACAAGGCCGTGCGCCGCCACGAGAAAGCCTTCGCAGAAAAGGCCAAGAAAGCAGGCAAACGCCAGACCGCCGGCCGCGCCACCAAGCAGCTCAAGACCGCCCTCGAAGCCCTGCATGCCGAGGTGAAGAACGCCGAGTGCGCCTTCGCCAACATCCACTGGCTGCAGGAACGCTTCCCCGAGGCGAAATACGAAGACGTCACTGGCCTCTGCAAATTGGCCGACCTCAATGAGATCAAAGAACAGGACTACTCCCTTAATTCGGGCCGCTATGTTGGCGTGGTGATTGAGGAGGACGGGAGGACGGAGGAGGAATTTATAGCCGAAGCAGTGTCGATGAACGATCAGCTAGACGATCTCTTCAACACTGCGGAAACTCTTCACAAAACGATCGCCGCAAACCTTACTGCCATTTCAGGCAACGACGAATGAGCGATCTCAAAAAAATCGGCATCGTCGACGATTCGTTCCGGCTGGCAACAGTTGAGGAACTGATTGAGGAGGGCACATTGGATCGTCCGATGGACGGCAATCACGGAGAGCAGCACCCGAAAGTGGCTGACTACGCCTCAGAAGGCATTCCCTTCATAATGGCAAATGACCTATCAGGCGGCAGGGTCGATTACGATTCATGCAACTTCATAACGAAGAAACAAGCAGACGGACTTCGTAAGGGATTTGCCAAGCCAGGGGATGTCCTCGTTACCCACAAGGCTACAATTGGTCGGACGGCACTGGTTGGTGACGAAGCTGATCCCTACATCGTGCTGACACCGCAGGTCACCTACTACCGAATCAAGAATCAAGAGGTTCTCGATAACCGGTATCTGCGGCATTACTTCGACAACCAGTTTTTTCAGAAGACATTGGCGATTTGGGCAGGAGCCGGAGCGACTCGGGCATATTTGGGTATTACAGGTCAACGGAAGCTGCCGATCATCGTCCCTCCCCGACCCAAGCAGCGCAAGATCGCCGCGATCCTGACGGCCTACGGCGACCTGATCGAGACCAACAAGCGCCGCATCGCCCTGCTCGAAAAGATGGCAGAGGAACTTTACCGCGAATGGTTCGTCCGCATGCGCTTCCCTGGCCACGAAGACACCAAGTTCGTCAAAGGCGTGCCGGAGGGGTGGGACGAGACCCAACTCGGGAAGATTGCACGGTTCACGATGGGGCAGAGCCCGAAGTCGGAGTTTTACAATGAAACAGGCGATGGATTGCCGTTTCATCAGGGCGTCGGAACTTACGGCGATCGGTTTCCGAATACAGTGACTTACTGCTCGGTTGATGGTCGACGCGCTTCCAAAAGGGATATTTTGTTCAGTGTACGCGCTCCTGTCGGTAGGCTCAATATCGCTGATTGTGACATGATAATTGGCCGTGGTCTCGCCGCCATCAGGCATGCCGATGACAAGAACTCATACCTTTACTACCTCCTTAGGACTGTATTCGCGAGTGAGGATATCATCGGCAACGGAGCGATATTCAATTCGGTTGGGAAGGATGAGCTTTCTCGCTTCGCTTTGCACGGTCATTCCGAAGAACTCATTCAAGGCTTCGAGGATATAGCTAAGCCAATGGACGGTCAGATTGAAAACTTGATCCGCGCTACCGCGAACCTCACCCAAACCCGAGACATCCTCCTGCCACGCCTCATCTCCGGCAAGCTCTCGGTCGAAGACCTCGACATCCAGTTCCCGCCAAGCATGCAGGAAGAAGCCACCGAGCCTGAGCCCGCCCATGCCTAACTTTATTTCAGAGGATGACATCGAAGTGGCGATGGTTAAGCGTCTACAGCAAGTCTATGGCTACGACGCGCTAAATTGCTTCACTGCCGATCCGGCAGACCTTAATGACGGCTCCGGGCGCACCGACAAGCGCGACGTCATCTTCCACGACCGCTTGAAAGAAGCGACCATCGCCCTAAATACGGGCATTCCAGAATCCGCCATCGACGACGCACTCAAGCAGCTCTGTGACAAGCGCCAGGCCCTGTCTCAGATAGCAGCAAACCATGAGCTGGACGGGCTGATTCGTGACGGTGTTAGAGTTAAATTCAGAGATGAGCAGGATCGCGTCCGCAAAGAGCGAATCAAGGTTATCGATTTTGACGATCCTATGCGGAATCAGTTTCTTGCCGTTACTCAACTATGGATACAAAGCACCGGGACAACTGCCAAGGCCGGTTATCGCCGTCCAGATGTCTTGCTCTACATTAATGGCCTGCCGCTGGTGTTTGTTGAGCTGAAAAATTCCAATGTTAAATTGCGGTCGGCTTACGATGACAATTTGACCAACTACAAGGCAGATATTCCCCAGCTTTTCCTCTGCAACGCACTTTGCGTGCTTTCCAACGCATTGGAGACAAGAGTGGGAAGCGTCACTTCTGAATGGGAGCACTTTTTCCATTGGTTGCGACCAGAAGATGAAAAAGAGAAAATCCGTCGGGAGCAGATAGAGGCAGCGGGCACCAGCGCCGAGAGATTTTTGGCTGGCATTTGTAAGAAAGAGAATCTGCTCGATTACATCGAGAGCTTTATTATCTATCACAAAGAAACTCAGAAGATCATCGCCCAGAACCACCAGTTCATTGGCGTTAATAGAGGCTTTGAGAAGTTTCTTCGGCGCAATGAGTATGGCGGGAAGCTAGGTGTGTTCTGGCATACCCAAGGCTCTGGTAAGAGCTTTTCGATGATCTTCTACGCCAGGAAAATCTTCCGCAAATGTGAAGGCAACTACACTTTCGTTGTAGTTACAGACCGCGATGATCTCGACGGTCAGATTTATAGAAATTTCCTCAACACCAACACCGTTCGTAAAGAAGAAGCAGCCCAGCCTGGCAATAGTGAGCAGATGCGAACGTTTCTGGGCCAAAATAAACGGCTTATTTTTACCCTGATCCAGAAGTTCAGATGGCCCAAAGGCCAGAAGTACCCGGTTCTCTCTGAGCGTGATGACATTGTCGTTATCGTCGATGAGGCCCACCGCACGCAGTACAAGTCCCTTGCGGAGAATATGCGAGCTGGCCTACCCAACGCACAATACCTAGCATTCACCGGCACGCCACTTCTGGGGCGCGACAGAAAGACCAACGAGTGGTTTGGTGACTATGTATCGGAGTACAACTTCAGCCAGTCCATGGATGATGGTGCCACAGTACCCCTGTTTTATAAGAAGCGAGTTCCGGAGGTTCTCAATCAGAACGAGGATCTCAGTGACGAGTTCTATGACATCTTACAGGACGAAAACCTGGACGAGGCGCAGCAGGCAAAATTGGAGCAACGCTTTTCCAGCGAGCTTGAAGTGATCAAGCGTGACGACCGACTGGAAACCATAGCAAAGGATATCGTCTATCACTTCCCCCGCAGAGGTTATAAAGGAAAGGGGATGGTGATTGCCGTGGATAAATTCACGGCAGTGAAGATGCACGACAAAGTGCAAAGGCTCTGGAAGGAGGAGATCAAGGCGCTTCGAAGCGAGATCAAGAACTCCGCAGATGAGCTACATGTGGTTCGATTGAAAAAGTTGGTCGAATACATGAAGAAAGTGAAAATGGCTGTGGTTGTCAGTGCTGAGAACGGTGAGGAAGAGAAATTCGACCACCAGAAGCTCGATATCCACCCACACAGGAAGAGGATGGAGCAGATCGACGAGCAGGGCCACGATCTCGAATACAACTTTAAAGACCCAAACGACCCACTCCAGTTGGTTTTCGTTTGTGCCATGTGGCTGACGGGATTCGACGCCCCCACTGTATCCACTCTTTACCTTGATAAGCCGCAGAAAGATCATACCTTGATGCAGACCATCGCCAGGGCAAACCGGGTTTGCGCACACAAGATTGATGACGTTGAAAAAAAGAATGGCGAGGTTGTCGACTACTACGGCGTTTTTGGAAGGCTCAAGAAGGCGCTAAAGGACTATGGGCAAGGTGATGAAGGTACCGACGACCCACCAGTCAAGGACAAAGACGAGCTGATACGACTGCTCGCAGAGGCAATAGAGCAGGGTAAGACTTTCTGCGCATCTATCGGGCTGGAGTTGGATAAAGCGCTGCAGAGTGAAGATGTGTTCCAGAAGGTTGGCCTGTTCGAAGGCTGGGCGAATACTCTCTTGGAGATCGACGAGTGGCGCAAATCGTTTAACGTATATGCCAATACCATCAATGGATTATATGAGGCGAGTAAGCCAGAGATACTGGGCGACCCGATCGTTCGCACGGTCGCCGTTTTCCAATATTTGAGAGGTGTGACAGACAGCATTGTCCAACAGCAAGACATTGACTCCGCTGTTCAGCAAATTGGCGAACTGCTCGATGAGAGCGTGGTGGTAGACGACGAAGGCTTCTCTGGTGTTAAGGATGCAGGGCCGGGATATCGAATTGAGCAGAAAGGAAAATCCTGGGATCTCAGCAAAATTGATTTTGACAAGCTCAAAGAAGACTTCAAGGAAACCAAGTACAAGAATATCGAAATCGCTGATCTCAGGGCCTTTCTTGAGATGAAGTTGACTCAAATGCTCCAGGCAAACCGAACACGACGGGATTTCGCTGAGCGACTGCAAGAGATCATAGACAGCTACAACGCGGGCAGTAGCTCCGCGGATGCCGACTTTGAAGAGTTGGTCCGTTTCGCTCAAAGTCTCAAAGAGGAGGAAGAGCGCCACGTAAAACTTGGTCTCTCGGAAGACGAGTTGGAACTCTACGATATTCTTTGTAAAGAAAATATGACCGCTACCGAGGAGAAGAAGGTGCGCTTAGCCGCGAAGACCCTCATAGATCAACTTACGACCAACTCTCCCCGTGTGCTTGTGCAAGATTGGTTCAAGGATAGGCAGACGAGGCTAGCCGTTCGAGACAAGGTGGGCGAGGTGTTGGATGAACTCTTGCCAGAAGAAGGTTACAACAAGGGTTTGTTCATTCAAAAGCGAGATCAGGTGTTTGACTTGACTCTCGATCTTGCTATTAATCATCAACGGTGGGCGGCATGAGAGACGCCTTGGCTCTTGCTAGGCATCTATTGGCATTGAGTATCTCTAGAGGAGACAGCGAGTGACCCCCCCAGAGCCGACAAGGCTGTTCCATATAACCGCTTTAGCTAACCTGCAGCAGATTCTCCAATTCGGAGGAATCGACTCAAAGAATAGGGGTGCTGCAAAGGGGATCAATTATGTGAATATCGCGCATCAAAATTTGCAATCTGTACGCGCCGGTAAAGGAGTGCCCACCCCCCCCGGTGGCGTCGTACATGACTACGTGCCATTCTATTTCGCACCACGATCACCAATGCTGTCAGCGATACACAACGGCACCGTGGCGGGCTGCAATTTAGGGCAGGATCAAATCATCCACTTCGAGACAACTGTTGATCTTGTTTGCGCGAATGGTAGTCCATTCGTTTTCTATGATAGGAACGCATCATTGGGCTACTCGATGCCCTACACAAATTTGAATGAGTTGACACAGATTAGTTGGAATTTGCTTTTGGAGCCTCCAACCCTGGACGGTTTCTGTAAGTACTTCTTTGATCGGCATACGCCTCCAAGGTATATGGACAGATGTGAGAGACGAATGGCAGAGTTCCATGTATCGGACTTTGTACCGCTTGCAGAATTCACTCGCATCGGAGTGTATGATGAGAATATACAGGCGCAGGCTGCTAATTTGATGCGCCAATTTGGTGTAAACTTACCTGTACAGGTAATTAAGGATTGGTATTTTTGAGGTCTCCTATGTCTATACAAATCACTAGTGGTGATCTTCTAAAGCAAGATGACGTGGACGCCATAGTAAATACTGTCAATTGCGTTGGAGTGATGGGAAAGGGGATAGCACTCCAGTTCAAGAACAAATGGCCTGCTAACTTCAAGGCATACCAAAAAGCCTGCAAAGGCGGAGAGGTAGTCCCTGGGAAAATGTACGTTTATGACTCCGGTGGACTAGTCCAACCTAATTTCATTATAAATTTCCCGACGAAGCAGCACTGGCGAGGTAAATCGAAGATAGAGTTTATCCAGGACGGCCTTGAGGATTTAGTTGCGCAAGTGCGGAGCTTGAACATTGAGTCAATAGCAATCCCGCCCCTTGGTTGTGGGAATGGGGGCTTGGAATGGGAAGATGTAAAGCCCCTCATTGTTGAAGCGTTCGAGGAGCTTCCAGATATTGAAGTCCGCCTCTTTGCCCCTGAGGGCGCCCCAGACCCACTCTCGATGGAAGTTAACACCTCAAGACCCCGAATGACGCCTGGGCGAGCAGCAATTTTGGCCGTCCTGAGGACATACGCAAGTGTTGGATATGGGTTGTCAAAAATTGAGATTCAAAAGTTGGCATATTTCCTCCAAGAGGCGGGAGAAGCCCTCTCCTTGAACTTTGTAAAGCACAATTACGGCCCTTACTCGCAGGAATTAAGGCATGCCCTGAACAGAATGGAAGGTCACTTCATTAGAGGGCTAGGGGACGGAGTCATCGATGCTCAGGTGGAGCCAGATGAAAGTGCTTTAGAAGAGGCAGAAAGCTTTATCGAGAAAGGAGAAAATTCGGAGCTTGTAGAAAGAGTCAAGCGAGTCGAAAAGCTCATTGATGGGTTCCAGTCACCATATGGTATGGAGCTTCTTGCGTCTGTTCATTGGGTCGCCTCAAATGAAGTGGGCACGCCGACGATTGATTCGGTGATTTGTGGCGTTCATGAGTGGAACGAGAGAAAGCGCCAAATGATGCGGCCAGAGCACATCGAAATTGCGCTTGACCGCCTTTCTGAATCCGGTTGGATCAACTAGAACCCTGATGGAAAGGGGGTATAATTGGGGGTATCGGAGACTACCGCCGAAGATTAAACTATTATTATTCAATCTATTACATCATCTTTTCAGTTGACGCCGCCGTTGGCCCTCACCCCAACCCAGTTAGCAACAAGTTCTCTGGAGTCACCTAAATCTTGGCACTGACTGTTGCTATGTATATACAATCCTCTCGTTTTCCGAGCACCCCATCTTTTCTGTAACGCCTGCCTGATATAGAGAAGCTCAGTTTGTTGCTTCCAACAGTAGATTGCAATCCACCGGCACATTCTCAGGACACTCCTCCACCGGTGAACTCCCTTTGCCGGTGACATAATCCGGGCGGAGATTGGACGCCCGCTTCCCACAGGCAC
>Ga0164313_10002269_pt1 | contig 17242 bp, 11 predicted proteins | sample GuaBasSedimGuay4_FD_113735 | JGI IMG/M metagenome (GOLD analysis project Ga0164313, IMG submission 113735) | Subseafloor sediment microbial communities from Guaymas Basin, Gulf of California, Mexico - Guay4, Core 4569-4, 0-3 cm | ecosystem: Environmental > Aquatic > Marine > Hydrothermal vents...
CTATTTTGCCACTCTGTGTAGTTGTCTCTTTTGGGTCAGGCGCATCATCCCACATCCAGCCGGCCATTTGAAGCATCGATCCACCACCGCCTCCTTGCTTACCATATAGTGCACGGGCATCAACATCTCCATCTTTATCTCCCTGATCGCCCTTAGCATCAGCTTTATCTCCTTGATTCGCATTAGCCGGATCTTTCGACTCTCCGGTTGTGCCTGCTGCGCCATCTTTTTTTCCGGGATAAAGCACCGGCGGAGGTTTGGGATCATCCTTCTTTTCTTCAACCTTTGGTTTTACTTCTTCAGGCTTCTTCTCCGGCTCCTTAATGGGCGCCTCAGTTACTTGTTCAGTTACCGGAACAACCTCTTCTACAACAGGCTCACTAGTTTCTTCTACAGGAGTTTCAACTGCCTCTTCTACCGTTTCTTCAGCTACTTCTTCAGGTGTATCAGGCATTGCTTCTTCTTCCGATTCTGCATCTGCCGGGGTTGTTTCTGGTTGTATATCTCCGGTACCCTGATCACTGGTGCCAAAATTAAGTTCAATACCAAATTCGGGTAATGGTGGGTTTGGTGCCCGCCAGGCAACCAAAAAGATAAATAGCAAGATTACCGTTACATGAGTCACTATCGAAAAAAAAATTCCGAATTGCTTATTCTTTTTATCTTTTTCCTCCCTTGACATTTAGTTAGGCTTTGTAGCAATAGAAACTTTAGCGTTTAATGAAGCAGCAATTCCTGCAACTTCAACAAGGTATTCAGTAGCGACTTCTTTATCAATATGCAGCGTAACCATTGCCTCTTCACCATTTAATTCTCTCCTAAGCTCCTGCTCTATCCGTGAACGGGTGATACGTCTGTCATTAATATAGTACTTAAGGTCCTTAGTAATGGTTACAGAGGCCTTCTGCATTACAATTTTTGATTTTTTTGATGACGGTAAGCTTACCGGCAGGCCTGAAGGTGTAATAAAGTTACTGGTCAGCATAAAAAAGATCAATAACAGAAATACTATATCTGTCATCGAAGACATGCTAAAAGATGAATCTATTTTATGTTTCGATTCGAAAGCCATAATTACTTAGGTTCTTGTAATAGCTCCAAAAACTCAATAGACGAGTACTCCATGCTATGGATAATTTTTTGCATCCTGGTAACAAGGTAATTATAGGCCAGGTATGCCAAAACACCTACCACCAGACCGGCTGCTGTGGTTATCATGGCCTCATAAATGCCCGAAGAAAGCATTTTAGGGCTCACAGCACCTTCTTCCTGCGCGATAGACATAAAAGCACTAATCATGCCCATAACAGTGCCTAAGAAGCCCAGCATTGGTGCTGCGCCGGCTATTGTTGCCAATAAGGAAAGGTTCTTTTCCAACCGATATATTTCTATACGACCAACATTTTCGATAGAGGCTTCGATATTTTTCAATGAGGAGCCAATTCGTAATAATCCTTTCTCTATCATTCTCGACATCGGTGTATCTGATTGTGCACACACAATCTTCGCCGCTGAGACATCCCCTTTTAGCACCAGCTCTTTTATCTGGGCCATGAAAGCATCCGGGCTAGCCGTAGCCTGCTTCAGGGTTCTGATACGTTCAACCAGAACATATACTCCCAAAAGGGATAGTAGAAAAATAGGGATCATCATGATCCCTCCTTTAAATATTAAATCAATAAGTTGAATTGAACTGCCCTCCGGCGCTACAGCGGCACTATCTTGAGCCGCCATAGTAATTTGTGTTAATATCATATTATATTAAAAGCTAATACTTCAATACCCATAAGTCTTTACCGAACTTTCCTTTTAGCTTATTGGCCTCCTCTTGTGCTTCAACAAATGAGCCATAATCACCCTTCATTGTCAGACGATGAAATTTCCTTTTTCCCTTAGGGGATAATAAGGAGGTAGAAAAACCTTTTACTACCAGTTCATTACCATAGTCAGCAGCCATATCGCTATCAACAAAGCTCTCTATAACGATGTAATAACGACCTGTTCTTTCAGAAATTGTAGTAAATGTTGCTTCTGAGCTCACTTGCTCATCTTCATCTGCTGCTTCATTGGCAGTTTGTTCAGCTGCCAAACGGTTAGCTTCAGCTTTTTTCTTAGCGGCTGCTTTGGCGTCTGCATCTGCTCTCTGCTTTTGAGCTGCCTCAATTCTAGCTTTCTCCGCCGCTATTTGCGGCCTATAAAAACCGAAATACCAAATTGCCACTGAGGCAAGAATTACAATAATCAATACAGCAATTATCTTAGGAGTATGTGATTCCGGCTTAGGCGGAACATAAGTTGATCTTATTGTTGCCGCATCGTCTTCTACTTCTTCTTCAGAACTATCATCATATTCGAGATTGGCCTCCTCTTCGGTGTTATCTTCTTCCTCAACAACAGCTTCTACTTCTTCCTCAGCCTCAGCTGTTTCTTCTGTTGTCTCCTCCTCTTTACTCTCTGTGTCCTCCTCCTTTTCAGATTCTTCATCTAATGTATTAAAATCAAGGTCGGGCAAGCCAAAGCTATCATCAGCTTCGTTGATATTATCTTGTTCCTCCTTGTTTAGTTCTTCATCATTAGGATCCTTATCTTTCATTGTTCTAGGCTTTGATTAGTGTTTCAATGAACTAAAAGTAGTTAATCTAAGTTGTATATTAAAACTGAGGGCTTTATTTCCTGCAAAACAGGCCTAAAACTTGTAACTAAGGCCTCCTATAACCTGAAATCCCTTCACAGGATAGTTATTATAGAGTTGATAATTGCTTCCAAAGACGTTCATGAATTCAACAAATATTCCTGCCCTTTCAGTAAAAGTGAGCTCTAATCCTGCATTAAAATCATTTACTATATCTAATGTTTTTGTTAGACCTGCGGCTGTCTGGGCTTTAATCCCACTAAGCAAAAAGTAAGTAAAATGACCTCTAAGATTATTAATTATCTTAAAATCGGAGCTAATGCTGGCTTCAAAGGTTGGCATATGCCAGGCCTCCACCTGATCGGTAGTGGTATAGGCATTATAGGCAATAAGACCTGAGATATTAAAATTGTCATTTAGCAAATAATCTAATTTACCTGAAAACCTATTTACACTGGCCCCGCCCTCATCATAAACAATATCAAAACGCGCCGTATCGAGCACATCATTTTGATAAAACATAATCCTTGAATAGTGCTTATAGTTATAGGAGACACTATAGCCCAAATTATTTAATAATTTCCCGTCAAGTCCAATCAGACCTGAAAAATTATTGATGTTATTATTGGCCTGAACCAAGCTGTCGAGATAAGGGTTTTCATCATAAAGCCTGTTCAAAGATACTTTCTCAACATTCCCCTCTATTAATGCTCTAAATTGATGATCACTTGAAAGCTCATAGTTTAATCCTAGTACAGGGAAAAAATGATACTTCCTTTCTCCCATTTCAAGAGGATCGTTTTGAGATACTGCATTAACACCTGCTTTTACAGTAAACTTATCTAACTGGTAACTTACAACAGGCCTTAGTTGCAGCAACATCCTTGAAGCAGAGCCACCTACGGTATCATTTTGACTAAATGTAGTCAAGTCAAATAATGCATCTATAGAAAAATCATCATTCAGCTTACTAGAAAAATCATAGTTTAGGTCGAACATAAATTCGCTTACCTCATGATTATTTTTTAAATAGTTAATCCCCAATGCAAGTTTTTGATCAGTATCGTCCTTTAAATTATTATCCGCCAGAGCTACATTAAATGAAAATATATTAAGGCTTTGCTCAAGTGTTGCCCTGTCAATAGGTGCATTAGCATACTCTATTTCATTATATCCATATATATTATACCCATGATGCTTATAATTAGCATTCGAAGAAAAGGTTAGATTATTAAGAAAATACTTACCTGAAATTCCTATAGCTGTAACTCCCTCTGAGCTGAAATCATCAAGAACCGGGCCTTTGCCTGAAGAGTAATGGTTAAAATATGCATTCAACATATATTCGTCACTACGTTTAGTACCTGCATTAAATAACGCATACGGTGACTGATAGTTACCATATCCGATCTTGCCATTTAAGCTATAAAACTTATCTAAAGGCTGGTCACGCATCGTCTTAGGCCTTACAATTACTTGCAACGAAGGCAAGGAATCTATGGCTTCTGCCAGTTGATAATTAAAGGAGAGAGGTTTTGCTTGTGGAATTTCTATATTAATCGCCTTAAACCTTCGTGATACTGGTCGGAGTTTAATCACTTTGTCCTTTTCAATGACCACCTGAGCATTTTCAATTCCACCGGGTGGCTTCTCCCATTTTTCCTGTGCCACTAAGGTCACAGGTACCATGAAGAGAATTAAAATGGCAATATGTAATTTAAGACTATTCATTATGGTTTGATGAGGTATCAATTTCAACTGTATTAAGCGAGTCAGGGACCAAATTCACTTCCTTAACTTCTTCATTGCTGACCCATTCAAAACGATCAGTAGCTGTTTGCACAGTTTGCTCATTGGTGGAATTATCAATTATTGACTGGAGTGTGGCCTTAGCCTGAAAATACTCTTTCATAGAAATAAAGTTTTCCGCTACCAATAAAAATCCTTTATCTAGCCACTCAGTATACATTCCATATTGTTCAGGAATTACATATAGAGCCTCATTCGAGTTGGTGAAGTCATTCATCTGATTTAAGATAACACCAATATAGTACTGGGCCTCAGCACCATTTTTATCCTTAGCAAGATCTGTGGTACTTTCAAACATCAGCAAGGCATTGTCAAACTGACCTAAACTAAGCAATGCAAGTCCTTTTTTAAGTGTGGCGGCAACAATAAAATCATTGCGACTCCCGCCATTTTCAAGAAGAAGTTCTACATATACTAGTGTTGAATCAAAAACTCCCATTTGAAAATGACCATTCATTAGTCCTAACCAGGCCCTGAGCTTTTGATTGTTACTAACCGCTACTTTCACTACTTCATGATAGTACTTATTGGCGGCACGTAAATTATTACTACTATACTCTATATCAGCGATACGCTCGGCAATACGGTGGGCACCTATTTCGCCACTATTATTATACAACTCATAATATAATTTAAGGGCCGCATCAGGCTTGTCTAAACGATACAGTGATTCTGCCAATAAATAGGTTCCTTCCGTGGCATTAATGTCTTCAGGGTAGGTAGATAAGTAACTGGCAAACCCTTTGGCCGCTCTCTCATACTCTTGATTATTATACATTCCTTTAAGTGACTCAAACTCAACCTTTTCCAGGCCACTTATATCAGGATTCTTAGCCCTGAAATCCTTTAATATTTTCTCGAATTCTTCATCTTGTCCTGCAAGTCTCATCGATTCCTGTAAACCAATTAGAGCATCGCTGATACCCGGGTTATTAGGGTATGAGTCTATAAATTGCTGATACAGGCTTACAGTCTTATTATAGTCTCCAATATTAAAGCTAGCCACTGCCGACCTTTCCAAAGCAAAGGCTATATATGGGCTTCTGGGCTTCTCCTTAATAAGTTTATCAAAAGTTGTTATAGCAATTCTAAACTTCTCTTGTTTAAGTTGCAGGAGTCCCTTCTCAAATAATGCATCATCATAATAAGCTGAAGTAGTATATACATTAATTACCCTGTCTAAATAATCTCCGGCCTTCTTATAATCTTCAAGTATACCATAGATTGCTCCTGCCTGATAATACGCATAATCTTTTTCGTTAATTAATCCCCTAATAGCTTCAGTAAAGTACTTAATAGCAGCACTATAATCTTTAGCTACATAATAACTATCGGCCAGTCTAACCAGAGCGTCGCCGTAACTATTTGAGGCTTTATCAACATTGCCAACATAGAACTTAAAGTCTTGCAGTGATTTATCATAGTTGGCAGTATTATAATAAGCATACCCACGACCATAAACAGCTCGCCAATAATCATCAGCATGAGCTTGTCTGCCGACTTCAATAGCAGCATCATAAAAAGGTAAAGCCGTTTTATATCTCCTGCCAATTGAATAAGCTTCTGCAACCCACAAGTTTGCTTTAAGAGTATAAGTATCAACAAGAGGGTGCTCTAGTGACATATTGAAATAACTTATAGCATCTGAGAATTTACGGTCATTATAAAGGTCAACGCCAAAATGAAATGTTGCTTGCTGATAAGCTTGCCAGACAGTTTCTGATTTATTTTCTAATGCCTCAATATAATCCAGGGCAGGCTTATAGTTATGTGTGTTAAGAAATGCCTGAGCTAAGATGTCATCTATTTTAGAATCATACTTGCTGCCCGGGTACTTAGAACGGAATTCGGTTAGAAGCGAAATGCTCTCAGAGAATCTGCCTAAATCATAGGCTAGCTTCCCGGCAGTAAAACTTGCCTCTTCTATTAAGCCAACTGCATGCTTACTATCTATCACTGACTTAAAGGCTGTGAAGGCAAATTCATTATTACCATTTTCCAGATAGAGCTTACCTAAGTCATATGACGCCATAGCACCTACCCTATTATTTTGACCGGCAACTGACTTAAATAAGCCAATAGCCTTTTCCTTACTACCGGACTTAGAAGCAGATATGCCATAATGATAAACCGATTGCGCTGTAAATTTTTCTGTCTTTTCTGCTAAGCCATAATAATGATACGCGTCTGCATGCTTGCCTAATTCATAATATGACTCAGCAAGTAAAATTGCCATCTGGCCCCTCTTCTGAACCTTATTATTGCTATCTAATACTCCTTTAGAATAGCTTACCAGTTTATCATAACTACCTGATTTATAATGAATTGAGGTAATCATGTAAGGCACGGATGTAGCAAATGCTTTATCTTTTTCAATAAATTTATAATCACTTAGTGCAGCTGCGTATTCTTCCTTATCGTATTCAATAAAACCAGCATAATAGTGAGCGGGGCCCTTATACTTCCCGGCAGATTTCTTAACCTTATTGAATTCAATAATGGCCTTATCAAACCTCTTTGTTGCAAAATAGCTATAACCTAATTGGTATTGTATAGATGACTTCTTGTCTTTAGAAATAGATTTTTGATCAACTTTTGAAAGGTATAGTGCGGCCTGTTTATAGTTTCTATCCTGAAAGAAGTATTCTCCCATTTCAACATAAGCCATACCACTTAATGATGAAGAGGGATACTTATCAATAAATTCATGCATTAACTTCTCTCCATCGAGATGATAAAGCTTTAAACCACAAATGGCATTATAATACTCGGCCTCAACAGCATATGATGCATCACCACTATTTAGATATTTATCAAAATAAGTACGGGCACTGGCAAAATTTTTAGCCTCCATCAGATACACGGCATTATCATATAACACTTGTGCAGAGCCTTGCTGAATTGACTGTTGTCCAAAAGCCAATCCTCCCATAGAAGATAGGATGATTAAGAGTGTGGTTAGCTTTCTAGACATTATTAATAGTCAAAATTTAATGTATTAACTTAAAAACAAGTTGTTTTAGTATGTTCTCACCTGATAATGATGGGCTATATATCCCTTTTACTTCCAGATCAGCCTGATAAACATATTCAATATTTTTCATTACTGCATAAAAAGGGTAATTTCTTGCCCCTGTCAAGTAATCTTTTACGAAAAATGGATTCACCTTTAGCACTTTTGCCAGGTTTTGAGGAGACTTATCTTTTGATTGATGTACGATCAGTAATTTATTAAACAGACTGTAAAGCAAAGCTATTATCGGTATTGGATGATGGTCCTTTGGATTAGCACCAAAATATTTCACAATTTTATTCGCTTTTAGTATATCGCGAAACAAAATTGCATTTTGTAATTCAAAAACATTATAGTCTTTACTGATACCTATATTTTTCTCGATTATGGCATCGTCAATAATTGTTTCAGGCGTTAAGTTAATAAGCAGTTTATCAATTTCATTAGAAAGGCGTTCCAGACTATTGCCAATATGATCAGTTAATAGTTGTGTGGCCAATTCGGTGATTTTATACCCTTTTTTAGATAAATAGCTCAGAATCCATTTAGGCACCTGATAATCTCTTAGTTTATCACTACTTAAAACAACAGCATTTTTTTTAAGTGATTTAGCCAGCGTTGTTTTACCATCAAGTTTACCATACTTATAACAAAAGACAAGAATAGTAGATGGCAGAGGGTTGTTCACATAAGCTTCAAGTAGCGCTCGTCCTTCTTTATTTTTAAAATCTCCTAATAAGTGAGCCTCCTTCACAATAACAACCTGTCGCTCGGCCATCATCGGAAATCTTTTGGCATTTGTAAGTACTTCATGCATCTTACAGTCCTTTCCGTACATTATAGTTTGATTAAAACCTATCTCGGTCTCATTCAAAATATTATTTTCTATATAGTCACTAACCTCATCTATATAGAAAGATTCATCGCCCTGTAAAAAATAAATAGGATTAATTTTATTTTCGTTAAGATTATTTAGTATTTCTGTTGCGGGCATATATCAATAAAGAATTCTCAACAATTATAGAAAAGATATACGTTGTAAGCTAAGCATTTGATAATTTTGGTATATTACATTGATAAATAATTAATCATGATGAAGAAAGCCTGTTTTTTTATATTCTTTATTTTAGTTGGCTCTTTGGTAAATGCCCAGCAGGGATCAGACATTTACTTATTTAATTTTAAGATTGATAAAGATCAATTTAGCCTAAGTAATGCCAGAAACATTACTAATTCTCCGGGCTATGACAACCAGCCATATTTTTTGGCAGACGGTGAAAGCCTCTTATACTCATCTGACGATGGTTTTGGACAAACAGACATCTACCGTTATAGTATTCCGGCAAGAAGTGAAAGAAGACTTACCTTCACTCCTAGCAGTGAGTATAGTCCAACCTTAACACCGGATGGGAAATATTTTAGCTGCATAATATTAGAAAAAGATGGCACTCAAAACCTTTGGAAATACCCACTACAAGGGGCCGTTCCTCAAAAACTAACAACAGTAAATCCTGTTGGCTATCACTGTTGGATAAATTCTGATCTCCTTGGATTATTCGTTGTAGGTGAGCCAAACACTTTAAAGCTAGTTAGTTTAAATGCTGATAAAGTAGAAAAAATTGCTGATGCTCCGGGAACAACGCTTGTTACAATTCCTGGCAAGGAGAATTTAATGAGTTATGTAGATTTATCCGATGAGCATTCATGGACTATTAAAAGTCTAGATACATCTACCAAAGAAATTTCCGATATCATAAAGACGGTAAAAAGGGCTCAGTACTATACTTGGACGCCAAACGGAATTCTATTATTAGGTGATGGCAAGAGGCTTTATAAATTCGACCCGGAAACAGATACCGACTGGGTAGAATTGGCAAACCTTACTGATTATGGCATTAAAGATTTTACCCGCATAGTAGTTAGTCCTAAGGGTAATCTTTTAGCTGTTGTAGTAAGCGAATAGCCCTAAAAATTTTTAGCTCTTTTGTAATAGCTAAATCAGTGACAAGAGTTATTGATTTAGCTGTTTTTCGTTTTGGGGCTTTAAGTATGTTACTTGAGATTACTCTATCAAGAAGGAGGGCATCTATGAAATACACTTAGGTAGTATATTTGATTAATATTTGATATTATTAATAATAAATTAGCCTTCCTGCATTTCAATAACACAAAACATGCATCTTTTCTAATTACTTAAAGAATTAAGTAGCTCTGATTAATGTAACTAGCTGACACATAATATTTTATATATCTACTTTTAGCCTTGTCTAAAAATATAAAATCCACCCAAACATCAATTTACCTTCATTTTATCGTCGTATTTTTGCACCATGACCAATAAAGAAATTTTCTTAGAACACCTCGCTCCTACTTCGCATCAACCGGTATTAATAGAAGTAGAATCTGCCATGGGGACTATTCTAAAAGACGTTGACGGCAAACAATATTATGACCTGATAGCCGGCGTTGGCGTAGTCTCGGTTGGACATAATAATTCAGCAATAAAAGAAGCTGTACAAAAGCAGATGGATAAGCATTCTCATGTAATGGTATATGGGGAATATATACAATCATCAGTAATAGCATTGGCGAAAAACCTGTCTGATTTATTACCGAAGAAACTAGGAACTTCTTACTTTGTAAACTCAGGTACAGAAGCTAACGAGGGTGCCATCAAACTAGCAAAGAGAATAACCGGCAGACATAAAATTATTGCCTTTGAAAGAGGCTACCATGGCAACACTCAGGGCTCAATGAGTATCTCTGGGAATGAAGCTAAAAAAAGAGGCTTTAGGCCACTTTTGCCTGGGATCACATTTCTTCGTTTTAATAATATTGAAGACCTGGAGCAAATCACAAATGATATTGCCGGCGTAATACTTGAACCAATACAAGGCGATGCCGGAGTTATTATCCCTTCTGGAGAGTTCATGAAATTACTTCGGGAAAAATGTTCTACTACAGGTGCCCAATTAATATTTGATGAAGTACAAACAGGTGTAGGAAGAACAGGTAAAATGTTTGCTTTTGAACATTTTGATGTTATCCCCGATATTTTAACGCTGGCAAAAGGATTAGGGGGAGGCTTACCAATTGGCGCCTTCATATCATCTCACAAAAACATGCAGCTCCTTGCTGAAAACCCTATGTTAGGCCATATAACAACATTTGGTGGCAACCCCGTATCATGCAGTGCCGCTAATGCAGTATTGAATATTGTAAAAGAGAAGGGCTTCATGAATATAGTTAATGAGAAAGGGGCCTTGTTTGAGCACCTACTGCAACATAAGGAAATTAAATCTATACGCCGGCAAGGTCTAATGATAGCTGTTGAGCTTAAAAATGAGGATAAAGTTAATAAGGCAATAGAATTGGCACTTGAGCAAAGTGTAATAATATACTGGTTCTTATCGACAAGAAACTCCTTTAGAATATCCCCTCCACTAACAATTACCATGGATGAAATAACAACATCTTGTGAGCGGTTATTAAAGGTTTTAGATAATCTATAAGATTGTCGGTTACCTATTTCGATTGCAATAAATATATGTGTACATAAATATAGAATTAAAATTAAATGAAAAAACTATTTGTAATAGTAGCCAGCTTAAGTCTTATTCTTTTCTGGAGTTGTAATAATAATGAGGGAACAACAACATTTGTTGTAAGGTTAACAGACTCTCCCGGTGATTATGAAGAAGTAAATATTGATTTAGTAAGCGTAGAAGTGCATTCTGATACAGATGGATGGACTACTTTAAATTCTAATGCAGATATTTATGACTTGCTCACTTTAACGGATGGTGTAGAGACCGTAATTGCCGATGATGAACTTCCTTCCGGCAGAGTGTCACAATTAAGATTAATCCTGGGAGACAATAATTCAGTTGTTGTTGATGGAGAAGAGTTTCCTTTAACTGTTCCAAGCGGCTCTGAATCAGGATTGAAACTACAGATTAATGCGGATTTAGAAGAAGGCATTACTTATTCGGTTTTATTAGATTTCGATGCCGCCAAATCTATTGTTAACACTGGGTCGGATAAATATATTTTAAAGCCAGTAATAAAAACCATTACTGAAGCTCAGGATGGGGCAATTAAAGGATCTGTTCTTCCTGCAGAACTAAGTGTAGCCGTGTATGCCCTATCTGGATCTGACACATTAAGTACTAGTTATGCCCCTGCCGGGAATGCAGATTACTTTCTTGGTGGTTTAGCCGATGGAAGTTATACGGTTAGTATTGACCCTGGGGACTTGTCGGGTTATCAAGGAGTAATAATTGAAAATATAGAAGTAACGATTGGCAATGTAACAGAATTAAGTGCTACTGAACTTATTCAATAATTAGCGTAAAAATCAGATACTTTTTTTTAGGATCCTGGTCCCTATTATGGGATCAGGATTTTTTTCTGTATTTAACAGTACTCTTGCCTTTAAAACGTCGTACCCAATCTACCTCAAAAGTATAAGCCGCACTGATTGAAAACTCCAGAAATCTTACGTCCAGAGATTCACCGAAGCCAAGTATTTGGGGAGACAGAATTGCTTCAGCATTATGCTCGCCAAGATTAGTTCCTCCCAGGCCTGCCCTAATATCTAAAAAAAGCACTTGCCCTTTGTATATAGGATAGTTTACACCAGCCCCGGCCAAGAGCCCCCATTGTAATCTGTTGGAATTAGAAATATACATATTGCTTGTTCCTACACCAATAGAAGGTGGAGTTGCTGGAAGGGGACCAAATATAATTTTATAATCAATAGCTGGCCCATCACTACTTAGGGTACCCTTCCCCCCTAGCCAATAGCTCATTGTTGGGCCAATATCCAAGTGCCATTTAAGAGTGCCTGATGAAACCTGACCACCAACGAATGTAAATCGAAGCAAAATCGGAACCTCTATATAGTGGTATGTAGCATCATTTGTAAGGCCAGATTCTGTAATTATTGTCTTCTTCCCTTTATGAGAATAATACAATTCGGTGGCAAAGTGAATATTCTCCTTCAATGGTATATCAAAAATGCCTCCAATCTGAAATCCCATCTTCATTTCCTGGTCAAATATTTGCTCATCTTCCTTAAACTGAAACCGACTTTTATAAACATTAAAAGCTGCTTTAGGACCAATATTATATTTTACACCTTTAGGCTGAGCATGAAGGAAATTTGTTACTAATATTAAGGCAGGAATTAATAGAATATGTCGTATCATTATTTAAAAATAAAGACTTGAGACTCAAAGACCGCTATATTTTTGAAAATAGTTAGCAAACAATCATTAAAAACAAAGATGAGATATTGTTTTGCCGCCTTATTTATTGCACTTCTGAGTGTGTCGGCAAAAAGTCAGGATATACCTCTCTTTTCACATTATTATGCTAATCCATATATATACAACCCTGCATACGCAGGTCTAGAAGGCCGACCAATTGTTTCTTTAACACATCGGCAACAATGGCTGGGAATTGAAGGTGCACCTGTAACTTCCAATCTTACATTTCATATGCCTGTAGTAGGTGGCTTTAGTATGGGTCTTAATGTAACTCAAGATAACTATGGCATATTTAAATCAAGTACAGCTCTATTATCATTTGGCTACAATATAAACCTGGGTTTTAATCAATATTTATCTTTCGGTATGTCTGGCGGTGTAGGTAATCAGCAATTGGATCCAACTGGCTTAGATTTAAATGACCCGTCACTTGGAGGCGTACTAGATGAAAATGCATTTTTAGATGGTAATGCTGGGTTGGCCTACCACATTGGTGGATTCAATATTGGAGTTTCCCTGCCAAAAATATTTAAAACGAGAGTTTACCCAACAACTGATTTCGATACAGGTGAACTCGGCCTTATCAGGAACTACATTATTACGGCTGATTACATGTTATACTTCGGCAACGATGAATACATATTCCAGCCCTATGGATCCTACCGATCTTTTGAGGGATATTCTAGTCAATATGAAGCAGGAGGAATATTTCACATAAAGCACCTATTATGGGTTGGGGGAAGCTATAGACAAGATTTCGGCATTACAGGCATGCTTGGCTTAAAACTAAAAAGTTCATTTTCAGTTGCCTATGCTTATGAGATGCCTACAACAAAAGCTGAAGGAATTAATAAAACTTCTCATGAGATACATCTAAATCTCGCGTTTGGAAAGAAAAAAGATCGTGCAAAAAAGTATACTACATTTTTAGCAAGTCAAAAGCCAAAGAAACCCAAGAAGAAAAAGAAGGAGCCAAAAATTGCACCGATAGTTGAGGATAGCGTAGCCCTGGAAGAACCGTTGCCTGAAGAGACAGAAAACATTCTTGATTCGTTGAATCAGGGAGGCAATAAAATACGTCTCATTATAACAAATTCTCCGCCTGAAACATCAGACCCTATAAATAAACCACTAAATAAGGATAGTATTGATGCACCTGAGCCTGAAGTTATTGAGCCTGCAGCTATCACTCAAAAAGGCGGCCACCCATTCGAGCTTGATAGAGGACATTACGTAGTGGTGGGGGCTTTTGGTGTGGCAGCAAATGCAATTAGAGCTAACGATAGGTTATTGGCACAAGGCTACGATTCTGACTTTGGCTTCAGCAGTGACAAAAAATTATTCTATGTATATATTTTGAGTGAAAACTCAGTAGAAGGGGCGAGATCTAAGCGAGATGAAATGCGTAAAATATCTGCATTTAATAAAGCATGGTATTTATTAGTGAAGTAGCGGTTACCTATAAGAACAAAATGGAATACAAATTATATGAATAAATCAAGAATTATAACTTTTTGTATAATTCATCTTTTACTTGTTACGGGCACAATATCGGCCCAGAATATCTCTATTTCAAATATTTCAAATACCAAAGGCTTTTATAATGGCAGTATTGAGATTTCCGGAACCGGGTTTAATAATACTGCCGGAAATCTGGAAGTATGGTTTGGAGCCTCAGCAGGAATGATAACCTCAGCAAGTGAAAATCTGATTATTTGTAATATACCTGACGGGGCCACTACTTCAGCTATAACAGTCCTTAACAAAGCTACTGGCTTAACGGCATCATCATCTAAGATATTTCATCCTATTTATCAGGGAGCAGCTAGCCCTGACTTAACCAATTTAGATAATTATAATTTTCCTAATGCCCAGGAACTATTCGACTTAGTGATGGTTGACCTGGACAAAGATGGCAATAATGATCTATTAGCAACAAAGGTTGATAATGCTGCTACCACCGTTGTTGCTTACCGAAATGTAACTACGGGAGCGAATATTGATTTCGTTGAACAAAATATTACCATAGGTACACCATCGTTACGAGTAGCTACTGGAGATATCGATGGGGATAGCAAACAAGATATTATAATTACCAGAGAAGGAACATCAAGCGATAGAATTTATGTGCTTAGAAACACTTCTACTCCGGGTACCATAAGTTTTGCAGCACCTAAACCCTACCAGCTTAAATCATCGCAATCGGCGAAGAAAATATTTGTTCGTGATCTAGACCTTGACGGCAAGCCAGAGGTAGTGGTAGTTAATTCATCAGATGATGAAATTTCTATTTATAAAAATAGTAGCACAGTTGGAAATATTAATTTAAGCACTACCCCTACTATAATTAATTCCGGAGCGATTACAGGAAATGATTTGATTATTGAAGATTTTGATGGTGACGGTAAGCATGATATTGCAGTAACACAGTTTGTCTCGAATGACATTCGTATTCTCACTAATAATAGTACACCTGGAGTCCTTAAATTTGATCTGCCGGTAGTAATTATTAGTCTAAATGGCTCTATAGCCAGCCTTGCAGCCGGCGATATAAATGAAGATGGCAAAATAGACCTTATAGTTACTGATCCCTTTGACAATAGTATATCGTATACCTTGAATGCCTCTACAGCGGGTGCAATAAGCTTTGGCAGTCCGGTTAAGATAAGCAGTGTTGCCAGTGGTGCTACAGTAGCACTGGCAGATTTTTTAGGAAATGGAAGATTAGACATAATTGTTTCTTCAACAACGACCGATAACTTTACACTGTTTGAAAATACCGGTACTGCCGGAACCATTAATCTAACGAAGAAGCTCGTGCCTCAACCTAACAGATCAAGAGCTGTAGTAGTTGGAGATCTTAGTAATGACGCTAAGCCAGATATAGCATTTACGGCGATTGACGCAACCGGTACTAATGATTTTATAATGGCTATCAGAAATACGATCTGCATTACACCAGAAATTATTAGCGATGCCAGTCCATCTATTTGCAATGGACAAACCTTTCATTTTCTAACTGCTCCCTCTTTGGGAGCTAACTTTATATGGAAAAAAGAGGGGTTAGAAGTAAAAAACAGTGCCGACCCATTCTTTGACGCTTCGCTTGCAGGCAATTATACTGTTACCGCTGAAACTGAAGCCGGAACATGCTCGGTTGAATCCATTCCGGTAACGCTCGTGCTAAACACCGGCTCTATACCTGTTGACCCTATTGCATCAAATAATGGCCCCGCATGTAAAGGAGGAACTGTAACCCTTTCATCAACGGCTGTTGCGGGAGCTACTTATCTATGGACTGGTCCTTTAGGATTTACATCTACTGATCAAAATCCGGTTATTACAAACGTAACTGCTGATATGGCTGGGTCATATCGTGTTATAGCAATTCTATCTCCATGTGAAAGTGGCGAAAGCATAACCCTTGTAGAGGTGATTAATCCTCCGGATATTACAGTAACTTCTGCTACTTCCAGCAAAATTTGTACAGGAGAGTCAGTTGATCTGACCGTAGGAGCTGCTACAGGCTACACATATCAATGGTTTAACGGAGGGACTCTAATTGCTGGTGCAACAGCTAACACATATTCTGCAAACTCGGCAGGATCTTATACAGTCAACATGCAAGGCATATCTAATAGCTGTGATTTAACATCCGCTCCTATAGCTGTAACAATGTTTACAGCACCCTCACCTGTATTTACTTTTAGCGGCACACTATGCGAAGGTTCAACAATAAGCTTTACAGAAACTACTGTTTTAGAGACGGACAAAACAGCAATTTATTCATGGGATGTTGATGGAGATGGAACGGAGGATTATAATACTCAGAATCCAACTCATATTTATCCAACTTTTGGAACCTATGTTGTCGAGCTAACTATTGGCTACGTAGGACATACCTGTGAAGATTTTAGCACGCAGTCATTAACGATAGATCAATCAACTGCAATTTTTATTCAGGCTGACCCTGTGGGAGCATTTTGCGAAGGCGACAGCGTGTTACTATCTATCCCTACTGCCGGACTTTCTTCTGCCACATGGAGCACAGGAGACCAGGGATTCTCTACTTATGCCAAAGTGGCCGGAACCTATACTGTAGATGCAACCAATACAACAGGATGTATTTCCAGTGACCAGATAGACTTAACAACGATGCCTGCTCCAACTATAACTATTACTCCGGAAAACAGTGCCATTATCGTTGGTCAATCAGCACAATTTACTGCGTCTGGTGCTGATTCTTATGAGTGGACACCTTCAGAAACACTTGATAACCCTTTAATAGACAATCCAACAGCATCACCAAAAAACACGACAGTATATCAGGTTGTAGGGGTCGGAGCAAATGGTTGCCTGGGTACTGCCGAAACAACAGTAACCGTTGAAAATACTGGTAGATTACCAATAGTTGCTCCTAAAATGTTTTCTCCGAACGGCGATGGTTATAGCAACAGTGATTTTTGGGTAATAGAAGGTATACTAAGCTTTCCTGAATGTACCATGACAATATTTACC
>Ga0164313_10002270_pt1 | contig 17232 bp, 16 predicted proteins | sample GuaBasSedimGuay4_FD_113735 | JGI IMG/M metagenome (GOLD analysis project Ga0164313, IMG submission 113735) | Subseafloor sediment microbial communities from Guaymas Basin, Gulf of California, Mexico - Guay4, Core 4569-4, 0-3 cm | ecosystem: Environmental > Aquatic > Marine > Hydrothermal vents...
AAATCATTTAATTTTTCCGATGGCATATAATAAATTTATATGCATCTCGTCAATAATCCAGTTATTTCTTTAAATAATTAAAGGGCCATCTGTGTGGCTTCAGATGACCCTCTCGAAACAAAACAGAAGCAAGAAGAAATTCTATTCGGCGGAAACCTTTATCTGGAGATTAAAGGTTGTCTGACCGCGCGGATCAGTATCGGTGATATTTATGATAACGGTCGTCTCCTCCGCCGGGGAGGTATATGAAAATCCGACCGCTTCACCGTAGGTATTGGTACTCTGATCAACGCCGGCTAACCATCCGAAACCGGTCAAAGATGCCGTAAGACTATGATCACCGAGCGGATTACCATACCTGTCCTTGACAATGACCGAAAATGGCGTCGTGGAACTGGTCGGCACCGATGACGGAATATCAATTATGCATGATTTGGCATAGGTCATCCCGGTTAACAATGTGCATGGTACAGCCGCCGAAGCGCTGAATCCAAACCGGGCCGTAATATAATCGATAACGCCGATACCATCATCGGAAACACCGTTCATCGAATAATCCTGTTTCAGAACCTTGCCCTGCGCGGTATTGCTGATAGCCGAGCTGTAGCAACCGTCGCCATCCTCACGCTCAATAAAGGTTATGAATTCACTTTCAAACTTAATTCTATCAAGTCCCACGCAATAATTCATATTCAGATCGCGAACCTCAACAAATATGAAACCATGCGACTCCGTGTGGGCGGCCAGTGTTTGCGGCCAAGTAACAAACCAGAGGGTATCGGGATACCAGCTGTTGATAAAGTATCCGCTGTCAACCAGCGTGCCGCCGTTGGTTTCGACCTTAATCATCACGATTCCGTCATCGACGGACTGATCACTGCCATACGACATCCATGTACTTGAAGCCAGGCCTTCTTCACCCTCAATTCTATTCTGGTGGGCCATCACAACACCTTCATCGCAGGTAAAATAGACAACCGTCGAATCCGGGCAGGGATTATTATAAATATCTGAAACAAGGGCCACCAGTTCGTTGGTCTCATTCACCATTCCCCAGTAAGGTACGTTACATTCCTCGGCCCCGACAACGATACGAGCCGGCGGGCCGGCGTGAACCATAATCTGGGTGGCATTGGACAGAACCGTGTCAACATAAGCCCGCACTCGAATGGTTCCGGAAACGGCTCCGGAAGATATCGGGCAGGAGGCCTGCCCCATACTATTAGTGGTGGTAACATAAGGACCCCGTCGGTTGGCTCCGCTCAGGGTGCCAAGACGTTCGCCATCATCGGAGTTATCGGGACCATCGGTAATAATAAATGACATTGTTATGCCTTCCGGAACGGTATTGCCATAGGCATCATAGCCAACGGCGCGAATCGTCGATGTTTCCATACCGCCCGTTCTTTTTACGGCCAGATGAATGTCATCGGCTCCCATCACAATCGATGCCACCGACGCATCGGGTGTCAGTTGAATCGAGGTTTCGGCATAGCCGGTGATACCGCTTGATTCATCAACAGTAATGGTGAAATAGACCGTGGTTGCTTCGGTTCCGGCTGTATAAGCGATAATAACCTGGCCGGCTCCTCCGGTAACATAGGCGGTGGCCGGAATGTAACCGATAGCATCCCAGGTGTCATTGCCGTTGCCGTCGTAGACAAGTGAATCGACACCCTCGGTCCAATAACCGTTCGCATCAAGGTCAACAAATTTTTCACCGGCGGTAAGTTTAACCATGGTTGAATCGGGAGCCGGATCGCCGGCCTGGTCCCTGATGGTTATTGTCAATTGAGAGGTCGATGAACCATCGGCCAGAATTATCGTGGGGACAACAACCAGATCGATATTGCCGGAGGTGGTGTGCGACTGGGCATCAACCGATAAGCTGAAATCATCATGGGAAGTTCCACCTGAGAGAACGGCGCTTATTGTAACATCGCCGTCGGTCAGGGCTGTATATACTGAAGATACAACTCCGCTGGCGCCGGTAGTGTCAACACTCGGCGTAAAATATCCGGCGCTGGCCGGAGAAGCCGAAAATGTAACAATCCGGTTTGGTAACGGGTCGGTTCCGTCGGTAACCGTTGCCTCCACAACAGCGGTTTCACCGACTGTTATGGATGATGGACTGACGGTCATCGTGACCGTTAAGGTCCCGCTGTCTGATCCGCTTGATGATGTACTGCACCCGGACAAAAGCAAACCGAAACCTAAAGCCGCAAAGCCAAAAATCAGCGGAATCAATACAGATAATTTGTTTTTGGGGATTTTCATAAAAACTCCTGTTTTGTAAATTTCCTTTTTCTTTGTTTAATTTGCCTGTCGTCTTATTAAAAGATTTCGTTTTCCTCAGTAACAGAAAAAAACCCGCCTTTAAGCGGGTTTTTTAATCTTTTAATTATTTTATAATCCCGCATCAGCCAGGTCATCTTCAACGATGGTAGGCGTGACAAATATAACCAGATCACGATCTTCATAATGCTTTTCGGTATATCTGAACAAGGCTCCGATAAGCGGAATATCTTTGAGAATGGGGATGCCGCTGGTTGCCTCGACCTCGACCTGCGAGGTCAGGCCACCGATCACAGCCGTCTGGCCGTTATTCACGACAACATTGGTTTCGGCATTGCTGGTATTGATAATGATTCCCGACGGGTCCGGCTCGATAGAGCTTCTTTCCGGTATCAGATGCATCAGAATTTGATTGGTGGCCGTAATATGCGGGGTGACCCTCAATATTGTACCTACATCCTCGAACTGGATGACGACGTTTCCGGATTGGTCAAACTGTTTAATCGGAATTTTTTGGCCCATCTGAATAGTGGCCATTTTATTTTCAATTGTCGTAATTTCCGGATGAGCAATTACCTTACCTTTCGATTCGCCGACAATAGCCGAAACAACGGCGTCAACACTCCAGCCATTCATAAGGGCACCGATATCATACGTAATGAATTTATCAGTGACGCGATCACCGTCCTGGGTCATTGTCTGAGAAACGGTGCGGTTCGAATTCTCCGGGCTCCAGGAACCGGACGCGGTCCAGTCGACACCGAATTCGACATCATTGGTGTTGTATATTTCAAGCATCTGGGCCGAGATTTTGATCTGACGCGCCGGCCGATCCAGCTCTTTGATAAAATCTATAACACGATCAAGATTTTCAGGAACCTCCTGCAAAATCAAAGAATTTGTTCTTTCGTCAGCATCAACTTTACCTCTGTCGGTCATAAGAGATTTAACCGATTCGGAAATCTCGGCGGCGGCGGTATTGGCCAGGCGAACAATTTTTACCTCAAGTTTGGCCAGAGATAACTGTTGGCTGTTGTGCTGTTCGATTTCGGTTTGCTCCTTGCGATAATCATCAGCAGGGAGGACTCGAATATAACCGTCTTCTTCAAAAACGATGGCCAAATTGTAGGTGCTTCCGATAATTGTCAGGGCTTGTTTCCAGGTAACATTCTTGAGATTAATTGTAACCTGCCCCTGAACCTTGGGAGCCACCACAACATTTACATTGCCATAGTCGGCCAAAAACCGGATGACCGACCTGATTTCGGCCGCCTGGAAAGAAAGATTCTCAATTGGCGCCAGCGGATCTTTGTCTTTGGCATCCTGGCTGAAAATATTGGTTGATAAACCTGTGGCAAAAATCAGAATGACAGTCAACCAGACGTATTTTTTAAATAATGAACTTTTCATGTTTTATCCAGCCTTTCGCTAATTCAGGCTCATATATAGAGCCACCGTTCTACTCCAGCCGTATTCAAAGAGTTTGAAGTACGCTTTATCCGAATATATTTTTCCAACGTAACCTTTTTTAACTTTATCTCCGCTCTTGAGGATATAACCATAACCGTCATGATCTTCCAACAGGGCTCTTTTCTTGCCATCAGATGATTCCAGAATACCAACCAACTTTGCGGTTTCCACATCGGGAATCTTTTTCTGGATCGGACTGTTGTTCCCTTTGGCATCGGTAAGAAGATTCTTAAAAGGATCGCGACCGGTTCCGGGACGATATTTCATGACAATTCGGGTCGGAAATTCAGCAACAATAGTGCCCTTCAACTTGGTCGGAAATGTTGGTTTGCGGCGAAATCTCGAAGTCGGTTTCTGCTTACGCTTACTCTCCTCGGTTTCCTTTACTTTGGTCGTGGCAACCTCGTTTGATTTTGCCGCAGGCTTCTTGACAACCGAAGATGTTTTGGCTGTTTCGACCTTTGTCTTCTTACTTGCCGGCGCTGTCTTTTTCAGCATCGTATATTCCTGAACCGGCTGATCTGATTTTGGCTCAGGTTTTGGCAGATCAACCTTGACGATCGCTTTCTTGGCAACCTTTTCTTTAGGAGGAGCCGCAACGGTAGTGACTGTTGACTTCGATTTCACAAGCGGTTTTGGTTGCCCGGATTTCTTTACAACCACTTTTTTGGGGGCAGTTGCTTTTTTCGCAGGCTCGGAATCGGCGCCCGCAACGGAAACAACCGGCTGAGCCTTTTTGGGCTTGCTTTGTGTGCTCAAAAACTTATCGTGATCTATGAAATCAGAACTTTTTGCCTGATAATGTTTGGCAAGCGTTACTTTAGCTTTTTCAGGAGTTCCGGCCGACGGCGAAGTTGCTGTCTTTACTTTTTTCACAACTTTCTTCTTGACGACTTTTTTGACCGGCTTGTCTTTTTTCTGGGTAGAAACATCGGCAACCGTTACCGGGGCTTTGGCAGGTCTGGTGATTTTCAAAGGACTTGACCACGAGGTAAAACTGCCGCTTTTTTTATCCGGCAGGTACAGATATACAGAACTGCCCTTTTTCTCAACACGATACATTGCCGTTTGGTCCAGATCGCAAACTATCCGGACAACCTTCTCAGGTTTGACCGAATATTGACTGGTCCGAATTGACGAAATCATAGTTTTCGGCAAATCGAAAAAATCCTTTTGGCTGAGATCATGGATGGCCGGGAAAATATCAATGACCAGCCTGAACGGTTTTCCGTCTTTGGCCTCGGCTGTTTCATGAACAAACTGGAAAGGTCCTGAAACATCGATTCTGAGAACGGTCTCACCTGATTGCGGGCTTAAGCCCAGCCTTGAAACCTTCGCATCATCAGCAGAAACAGCCAGAGCGGCAAGTAAAAGTATTGATAAAGAATAAACTGATATTTTTATATTCATGTCTCCTCCGACCGCCTAAATCTCAATTTCCTGCAGCCTCTCATCCGGTTTGACATAATAGGTTGAGAGGAGAAAGTTTGCTTGTATCGTGGGCTGATTCAATTCTCTAACCCCACCTGTCTCAGATTCCGCTATGCCAATACTGATCGACGGTGTTTTTAAATCCATGTTGGAGACATTAGCGATAAAAGGGAAGTTGGCCACATAACTCATAAATTTTCCGAATTCATGATAGCCACCTTCCATCTGAATTTCAAAACTGGCAACGTTATAAAAACTCTCCGGCGCTATTGGCCGCGGTTCAATCTTTGTTATCTTGGTTCCTGTTAACGACGAGGCCGTATGTAGTTGTACCAGAAAAGAGGGTATCTGCTTTACTTCCGGTAATAATTGCTCAATTTCAAGGTACTTATCCAGAAGTTCTACATACTCTTCTTTGAGCGCATCCAAAGTTTTGGATTTCATCTCCACATTCTTAAGATCGGTAATCATGCGCTCATACTCCTGGGTCATACTGACCAGTTGGTTATCGTATGAGGTATAGAGGCGTGTGTACCAGAAATATATCACGACAAAAAAGGCCATCACGCCCATGAGTATTTTCTGTATTTTGGGGTCTCTAAGGTCCATGGTACCTCACTTACATATTAACCGGCATTGGAACTGGCCGCGGCCTGAGCCAGAATCTTTTCAAGCTCTTCATCGGACAGGTAATGCACGTTACAGTCTAGTTTAAAGTTGTATGCTTTCTGTTCCCCAAATGATATCTCTGCGACATTAGCCATGTCGACTTCATCAAAGTAGTTGGACCGCATCATCTTAATCATAAAGGTGGCCAGGGCATTGAGAGTGAATGTGAATCCTTCTATTTCGACGGGTCGCACCGACGGTATTGACTGGACCTGAGCCGTCGTATCATCTGGGTTATAAGTATTTTTATCTGCTTCAGTAAAACTGGATAGCCAGACAAATTCCGGCACATTCCGGGCGACCTCTTCAAGGATTTTTACCCAGGCACTCCGATGCCGATCAAGACGCTCCACAGCTTCAAGGCGATTGGTAATCTTGTGCTTGATATCTGTCAAGGCATCAACCAGCTGTATGTCCTTTTTCAATTGTTGTGTCCGCATCCGGGCGATTTTCATCTGCTCTTCCAGTTCGCTCATTTGATAAATCTGGTACGATGTAATTGACCCGAGCAACAATATCACTCCGGCAATAGCGGCAATTGCGTATTTCCCATGTTTGCCGAGCGAAAGACCGCCTGAACGTTTTTGATACTGCTTGGGTAGAAGATTTATTTTAATCATGGCTGTTACCCGTCCATTCTCATTGCCAGGCCGACCGGAACCGACAGCAGCGGGGCAATTTTTTCAAGTTCCAGGTACTGAAACATTTCCGGATCATAGTCGATATTTCTCAGCGGATTCAATATTTCAAGCGGAATATTGACTTTTGACTGAAGGAACTCAGGAAGATAAGGTACCAGTGCGCCACCACCCGAGAGAACCATCCAGTCGATTTTGTCAACCTTTGCCTGCGACCTGAAATATGAAAAAGCCAATTCAAGTCCCGACACCAGCTCATCGGTCGCCGAAACCACAGTGGCTTTCAGCATATCCTGATCGACTGAGTCTTTCATCTCGCCTTTCATGGTTTTTCCGGCAAGCTCCGCATTAAGTCTGAATTCTTTCTGAATGGCATTATAAATATCACGTGTACCTGATGAGATATCGCGGGTTGAATGATAATAGCCGTCATGCAGATAGACCACGTTGGTAACATCATATCCGAGATTCACCAGGACCGTTGTCCGGCTTGGATCAACTTCGTAATTATGTTCATAGGCATTAAGAGTGGCAATTGAATCCACATCAACAATTCTCGGACGAAGACCGGCATCGAGCACCAACTCAATAAAGGAATTGAGAAATTCATTTCGGGCCGCCACCAACAAGATCTCCTGCTTTTTGGTTTCCTCATCAGCGCGAATGACATGATGACTCATAGTAACATCTTCAACATCAAACGGCGAGCGTTGCTCGGCTTCAAAAAGAATAGCCTGTTCCGCTTCGGAACCGGTTTTCTTGTCAATCATAAACTTATCGGTGATTACACCGTAGCCGGATATAGAAACATTGACGTCTTTGATTTTTGGATCAATCTGATCAATCAGCGATTGAATGTTGAAAATGACCGCTTCTCTATCCTTAACCTCATCAGAAACGATCGCTTCAGGAGGAAGCTCTCTGATTCCGATGGCACCGACGGCTATTCCGGCCTTGGTGCGATCCAGCTTGACCAGCTTAATCGAATTGGCGCCAACATCCAATCCAACCATACTTTTATTCTTTCTTGCAAACATCATGGGCGTCTCTTTAAATTATGGCTTATTTCTGTCATCTTTAATTTTTTATCGACATTTACTTACCAAATATTAACCCAAAAAAAGGAACTCAAATAAATACTATTATCGGCCTGAGAGCGGACGCTATAGTCCGCCTTTCCTCATCTACATCGACCAAAAAAGCCCCAACAATTAGTTTGATATTTGAACAGTTTGCAAAAAAAAGACCCCTGTTCAAAAGAACAAGGGGCCTAACCGGAGGATAAGAAAGAGGGAGTTTTATTAATTCTCGGTATGCATATATTCTACTTTGGTGCGACCTGTTGAGGCCAAGACACTTATCGTGCTGAAACAGTAGACATCACCGCTAAAATAGCTATAATCTATGGTGCCGCTTTCGGAAGCCGAGCCGTTCGGCTGAAATACCAGGGCCTCATTGCTAAATGTTGCGGTCACATAGGCGCCGCCATCGGCACTGCTACTATCAAGTTGCATTTCCATTTTAACCGTATCGGTTCCCCAGTCCATTCTGAAATTTGACGGCGATGACATTTCCTTGAAGAGAATCATCTTATTCTCTTCATTATCATAATAAAGACCCATAGGCGTTTTTTCGGCAATAGCATTGGAGCGGGCCGTTCTCAGCATAGAAACAATCTGCTTTGTTTCACCCTTAAATTTATTTCGTTTTATGGCCGAATCAAAAGTCGGCGCCACCATGGCGGCCACAATACCGATAATGACAACCGTTGTCATCAATTCGATTAGAGTGAAGCCGCTTCTGCTATTATATAATTTGCTAAACATGATTTGCTCACCTTCCCATATTCTTGGTTTTATAGGCAGTTTTGCATAAACGATGCCATCGATGAAATAATTGTATTCGGAAGCAGTCCGCATTCTGCTACCCATTGATATTCAACGTCTTATGATGCTGACAAATTTTGACGCCGGCCTGAATAGGGTGCCGGCAAGTTTGTCTTTTTATGAAACAATTATGGGAATTATCCCATAATAGTCGAATGCCACCAATAAAACAGATTTTAACTTTATGGCAAACAGGGCTGATTATAGACCAAAACAGCGGATGCAGGACCAAAAACCGGATAATATCTCAGGAGTTTTCCTTTTCAAGGCTTAAAAGATATTTCTTTAATTTTAGCCCTCCGGCATATCCGCCCGGGCCGCCGGCGGCCAGAACCCGATGGCAGGGAATAACTATCGGCAGGGCGTTTCCGGCATTAGCCGATCCAACCGCCCGAGCCGCCCCGGAATTTCCGATTGAGACCGCTATTTTGCCGTAAGTGGTTGTCCGGCCATACGGAATTGAACCGACCCTGCGAAGAACCCGGCGCTGAAAGGGGGTCCCTTCAAGATCAAGTTTAAGCGAAAATTTCTTAAGTTTTCCGGCGAGATATGATTTTATCTGTTTTTCAGCCTTCCTGTTCATTACACCGCCGGCTTTCACCTGAAAATCGGCAAACCGCTTTTTGATATTCATTTCGAAATCGGCCGGATCGGTGAAATTGATGATAGCCAGTCCCTTCTCGGTCGAGGCCAATCTAAACCAGCCCAGATTTGTTTTAAACCTGTGAATATAAACAGATTTCTTCATTTTCCTACTCCTCTGCTAAAGAGAAAACCAGAGATATAATGTATAAAGTGACCGATATGGTTCAAATCTTCTGGCCAGTTTTTCTATTTTATCATTATCCGGCTTTTTTCTCATATTATATACTTCTTTTGTTGCCCGGGTCAAACCGGTGTCGCCAAGCGGCAGACAATTGAGATGCCCCACCCCGCGCATCAATAAATAATTCGCCGACCAGATGCCGATACCGCGAACAGCTGTTAATTTTTCTATCGCCTTATTATAAGGTGAATTTGACAATGATTCAAAAAAGTCATTTTCTTTGGTACAAATCTTTGCAAGGCCGATAAGATATTCGGCCTTTCGTTGCGAAAACTGCATATTCCTCAGGGTCGTTACTCGGATTCCGGCTATTTTCCCCGGATCCGGAAAAAGAAAAAATTGATTCCCGCCGGTCTTGATAGATTTCCCGTACCGTTTTTCCAGTCTTATTTTTGTCCTGGTGGCAAAAGTCAGATTAACCTGTTGACCGATTATGGCCCAGGCCGCCGATTCAAATACTGTTGCCGTCAGAATCGGCTTCAGTCCATAGAGATTTTTTTTCAGCGGCTTTAATTTGGCCGATTGATCTAATTTCCTGTAAAATGGTTTTAAATCGATATCGGCCGATAATATTTTCCCGGCCGTCGCGGAAATTCTATTCTCATCAATCTGTCCTCCTTCAGGATAAGACCATTTAGCCAGCCCGACCGGTTTATCTGCGGTACCACCGCACCCGATTTCAATAAATACAGGAGTATTGTCGATTTTTGTAAATCGTTTCAAACAGTACTTATCATTTCGATCCAGAACATCAAATTTTGTTCGCTCGCAGAATTTTATGGAGAGGTCAAAATTAAAAGGCGGGATTATCCTAAATTCGGTTCGTGGCATACAATATATGTTACTTGAATATATCAAGTAACTCCTCAAGATTTTCTATCAACATATCAGGATTGCTCTTTTTAAGTTTTCCGTCACCGCCGAAAATCGATTTGACGGCAATTGCCGGCAACCCTGCGGCCCGGGCGGCTAATATATCATTAACAGTATCTCCGATTACTACTGAATCTGAACAGCCGGCACCCATCAGCGCCATCGCTTTGATAAAAGCTTCAGGGGCCGGTTTCACATTGGTAACATCGTCGGCACCGACATAGGCGATTATATATTTGCGCCAATTAAGCTTATCCAAAATCTTTTCAATATGAACTCTTATTTTGGTCGTGCCGATTCCGATTTTGTAACCTCTATTATACAGCTCTTTCAAGACATAGCCGGAACGGCCAATCGGAACTGTTGATGCCACAACTGTTTCTCTTGCCTTCTCTTGAAAGTAATTCCAGAACTCAGAATAAGATTTATCAGAAAAATTATTAAACATCGTCTCAAGCGGATAACCGATGAAGTTTTTGATCTCATCGGGTGTCCTGTCTTTTTCACCGATAGATGTCAGGGCGTAATTGGTAGATATTATAACACCTTCGGAAGAATCGATTAAGGTTCCATCCAGATCAAAAATCAGATTGTTTCGACCAGTAAAATCCATAAGCCTGTGCTGTCAAAAACGTTCAGTATTATAGTATTGAGGGAAAATAGCTTTTTCAATCTAATTGTCAAATCACAAATTAACTAACTGATTGGAAAATATGGTAATCAATAGTTGCCGTTCAATTAACAAACTAATGCAACAGTCTGCAGATATTTCCGTCAATTGCCGTAGAAACAAGATTATGGAACTGTATAATTTTCGAATAATTCAATTTGTCCGGCTATTGCAATAAAACAACGATCAGACCTGTAACCCGGCGAATAAAAACAGGTTATGGCGCCGTCAGAATAAGCGCAAACCTGTGAAACTAATTAGATGAGATAACTGTTAAATTAATAGTGACATAGGATTGTACCCGGTTCTTATCTTGCTTGACAATAGGTTAAAAATCGGTAGATTAAAATTACCGGGATCTTAGATCTTGGAGGAAGTATATATGAGGAGTTTTACACTAATGATAGTTTCACTAACCGTATTTTTATGCGGTCTTATCTGGGTAGTCGGATCCGGTGAGGCGGTCCAGAGCCGGACCCCCGAACCGATATTCCTGGCCGATACTGTCCATATAAATCTTAATGAAACACCTTCTGAAATCGAAGAATCTGCGGCCGAAGAGACCCGGGAAACATTATTTAAGGAGATTAAGAAATTTAATCAGGTCGTTTATGATGTCAAGAATCGTTATATGGAAGAGATTGACACCAAATCGCTGATCAATGCCGGAATTCGCGGCATGCTTGAGGATCTGGATCGTTTTTCGGTCCTTATGGAAAAAAGATCTTATGACCAGTTATTGGAAAGCACTTCCGGCAAATACGAAGGTCTGGGCATGGAGATCGATTCGCGTGATGACTATATCACTATAGTTACTCCGATGGAAGGGACTCCGGCTTATCGAAAGGGATTAAAATCGGGCGATAAAATTACGAAAATCAACGGCCAATCGACCCTTGATATGACGACCGCCGATGCGGCCAAATTGATGCGTGGACCGGCCGGTACTTCTGTCAATCTTATCATCAAGCGCGAGGGAATTGCCAATGAGCTTGATTTTGAAGTTGAACGGGCGGTTATTGAACTAAAATCGGTTAATTTTTATGGTGTTATTGAGGGCACCGATATCGGCTATATCAGACTTTCCCGTTTCGCCGAAGAAACCAGTCATGAATTAAGAGATGCGATTGTTGAGTTGAACGGCAAAGGTATCAACTCACTGATTTTTGACCTTCGTTCCAACGGCGGCGGACTTCTGCAACAGGCGGTCGAAACGGCCGAACTGTTTATTGAGGAAGGCAAGCTGGTTGTATATACCCGCGGCAAATTTGCCGAATCGGAACGAAGATTGTACTCGCAACGTAAACCGTTATTCCCCGATAAACCGCTGGTAGTCCTCGTTAACGAAGGATCCGCCTCGGCCTCCGAAATTGTTTCGGGAGCTATTCAGGACTGGGATCGCGGTATTATTATGGGCTACCCGACTTACGGCAAGGGACTGGTTCAGCAGGTATTTCCGATCGGCTCTGACAATGATGTTGCCCTGAAACTGACAACGGCCAAATATTATATTCCCTCCGGCCGGTGTATCCAGAAACCGGAAAATCAGAATAAAGACGGGCACGGTGATAAAATCGCCCAAACCGATTCGACGTCGGTTGATTCGCTCAAAATTTCTGACAAAGAGATTTATTACACAAACAGCGGCCGGGTTGTTTATGGCGGCGGCGGAATTTTGCCGGATGTCGAACTGGAACATGAAGATATATACAAACCTATTGAGTTGGCCCTTGAGCGAAGGGGGGTTTTCTTTGATTTTGCAGTCAAGAAGTTTGCGGCAAATCCGGACATGACGGTTGATTTTGAAGTTACCGACAAGATGCTTGATGAATTTAGAGATTTTATGCAGGAAAAAGAGTTTACCTACAAGACTTCGCTCGAGTATTCGCTTGACGAGCTGAAGAAAGCTATCAGCGAAGAAGAAAAAGATTAGCTTTATATGCCGACCCTCGATGAATTCGAAGACCTGATTGTCAGAGAAAAGGAGCAGGATTTCGCCGGTTCCACCGACTATTTCAAAAAGGCGATTAAAAGGGAAATTATCAGCAAAATTGCCGGCCAGCGCGGGGTCTATAAAGAGGTTATCCTGAAAACCGACAAGACAATTCTTAAAGCGGTAAAACTGCTTCAGGATCGCGACGAATATGCACGCGTTTTGAAAAGCGGGCATGACCGCGATCAGGTGATGGCCGACGAAAAATAGGAATATTATATAAGAATAAAAAAATGCTCGGCCAAATGGTCGGGCTTTTTTTATGCACTCCCTTATCTTCCCTGATTGGCAATAAGACTATCCAGAAGTTTTAAATTCTTCTGCTGAACAGAATCGGCGGGTGTATATCGGGCATAGATTGATTTATACTTCTCGGCCTTTTCAGACTGCCCGGTCAGGGCCAGCCATTTTATGATATAACGGTATGATTGAAATCGGGTCGAATCGAGTTCCAGAGTCTTTCCGGCATAATAGACACAGGAATCGGGGCGATTGATTAAGTCATAAATCATTGCCATCGCATCAACCGTATGAAGCCTTGAAGGATTAAGCTTATGCGCTTCCCTGAGACTCACAAGGGCCAACTCATATTTTTTCATGGAATAATAGATTCGGGAACGGGACCAATGATATTCGGAAGCGAATTTTCTTAATTGTATTGCTCTGTCAATGTGATATAACGCCTTTTCATATCGACCGGATGCATAATTAATCATTGAAAGTAATCTCTGATAATCACCATTGAATTTATCCGGCTTAATCAATTGATTAAATCTCAATGCAGATTCTAAATCGCCGGAGACAACGGCGTCAAGAGCGCTGGAAATAAGACGATCTTGCATAAATTCCCGGTTATATATAAATATCAGTGAATCGAACTTTTCCCTGTAATCGTTTTCCTTATAATAACTGGATAAAACGGTGATCGAGGATTGTGATTTGGCCGTATCCAATTTAATCAGGCTTTCGATATATTTTTCAGATCTGTCCCTGTTTAAATTGGTTAACAAAAACGGCAAGGGATAGATTGATAAAATCAGCGCTGTTGAAATTATCAGTTTTCCATAATGCTGAATACGATTTTTATTTATTAGTGTTACCGACAACAGTATAAACGAAAAACTTGACATTGAAAACAGGTCCCAGTCCCTTGGAAACGACAGTTTGGGATCAATGATAAACATAAACAAAAGAGAACCGATTGTGGCCAGTGCAAGATAGATCGCCGGTTTATTTATGAATATTCTCCTAAAACTGCGGCCGGCCAATATTATAAAAAGAAATAGAAGCGGTGAGATTAATATAAACTCATTAAAGATGTCAAGCAGATGCGGAACAGACAGTATGGCGTAATCAGGATACACAGGTTTACCTTTAAGAAGCGGAAGGAATATATCTTCGACATACAAATTAGTTGTGTACTTATAAATCAGCAATGATAAACCGGATATAAAGATAAGACCAGTGATTCCCCAAATAGGTTTCTTAAATCGACTATAAAAAATCCGGCCGCTTCCTTTTGAAAAGGTCAGATAAAAAATGGCCGGAACAAAAATTGCCAGCTGAATGTGCAGGATGATCCCAATAATCAAAAATAGCCAGGCGGCCAATAGGTCTCTGCCAGATTTTAGAAACTTCAAACTGAAATAGATAAAACCTGTCATAAAAACCCAGACAACCGGATAATATTCGGCATAACCGAAAAACAGAAGAAGCAGGCCAGAAAAAAAAGTAGCGACAAAAATAATAAATCTCTTTAAACTATTTTCTGAGGCAATTCGAGAGATTAGAAATATAAAATAGACTGTAATTGCACCTGAGACAACTGACACGATTTGGAAAGCCAGTAGTGAGGTTTCCTCATCGGGAGGACCAAGTAACTCCCTGATTACCCACATCAATCTTATTATTCCAATTTCACTCCATTTGACAAGTATTCCGGTTTCAGAAACAAGATTTTTTATAACAGTGTACCCATCGCCCAGAAAATGTGTCGGAGCGGTGAAGACGGCGAAAAGTGTTGCCATTATCGCGACAAAAAGAAAACGGTACAGGTATCTCTGCCGGCCATCGAGGAACTTATCAGAGAACCAGTCGGCCAGGGCCGTCCCGGCCTTTTCTGTGGAACGAATAAATGGAATTACAAGTGCGACTGTAGCAATAAAGAAAAGACAGTAAGAGTATATATCCGGCAGAAAAATCAGATGATTAAATCCCCAGGTCCTTGAGCCGGGATCAATTATCGGAATAAACCGAATAAGAACCAGTACCGCCAGATAGATATACGATATCCAGAATATCTTGTCTTTTGTATTCATAAATCGTTACAAATCCAATCGGACAAATTTTATAATTACCTAATATATATTTTCCTGCGCCGTCAGGAACCTTTTTCTGACGGAATCTGAGTGACAGGAAAAGGGTTCCTGCCACCGCCTTCAAAAAACCTGCATCACGTCATCACGAGCGAGTTCCGAATGTAAGCCGGGACGAAGTGTGGCGATCTCAGCAGACGGCAGACGAGGACGTCCACCGTCCACAAATAACCTTCCCTCAACAAGTAAGTCTGAGATTTTTTTTATCAGACCAAAAATGAAGTGGTGCGATGTTTATAATGCAGGATAATATAATCTACTCCGCCGATCACAATCAATGTCGCAATCACCATCAGAACGAGCGAAAAATCGAAATTCAGATTCAAGGCGGCTGAGCTGATTTTGGATATAAGGATTCGATTGAAGTAATCAGAAAACGGTGCGCCACGAAACGCCCGAATCAACGGCTCCAGATTAACAAAGTAAATTATAGAGGCAATCGCGGCAATTGCACCAATGATGCCATAAACCGGGGTTGGAACCGTCAACGGCCGTTTTTTATCTTCAGCGGCATAAGTTACAACATCAACTTGTGCTATTCTGGACATTACCGCTTTTGAAAAATCGGGAGAGAGTCCCGGAATAGAGTCAACCTCCAACTCATTATAAAGCAGTCTATACTGCTCCATACGTGTCCGGCAAAGAGAACAGCTGTTCAGATGGTCAGCAATTTCGGATTTCTTGTCGCCGAGATTACCATCGAGATAATCCTGTAAAATCGAATCTGTCAGATGTTCTACTGCCACAACTCCTCCTGATTGCACGATTTCAAAAGCTCTTGTCTCAACATTTTCCTTGCCCTGAATAAATAACTTTTTACTGTCCCTTCCGGCATATTAAGTATCTTACCTATTTCGGCATAGCTGTTTTCATCTAAATGATACAAGGTTATTATCGTTTTGTAAATGACGGGAAGCCTGTTTATTTCGTTTTTCAGCAAAACAGATATTTCGGCCAGTTCGATTGTATCATCCGGTCTCTTTTGATTATCAACGGCGTTCTCTGTCGCCCTGTCAAACGAATCATCAGCCGGCGGAGGAGATTTTTTGCCAAGATAATCTAGGCAACGATTAGTGGCAATCCGGCCAATCCAGGTTGACAACTTGGAATCAGCGCGAAACGAGGAAAGATTTTGATAGACTCTGATAAATATATCCTGACAGATATCCTCATGATCTGATCTGTTTGGTATCATCCTGTACACAATATGGTTAACCAGCCGGCCGTAATCGCGAATTATCCCTTCGAAGGCACCGGTCTCGCCGGCTAATATCCTTTCTATTAAGGACTTATCATCCCTGTGATTTTCCCTGCTTTTCCGGATCTCTTTGCTATCCACATCATTCTCTATCATAATAGACTTCGACAGCCCAAGAATGTTGCAGGAATTTATCATAAAATATATTTGCAACATTTATTTGGAACAGCTGTCTATTTTTATGAAGGTAAAAAATGGAAACAAAAAAAACAGTAAATATTATTAATAAGGAGGTCTTATGACCGCATTGGAAACATTGGCCGAGCTGGCCCCGCTATTTGTCATTTTCCCGGTAGCGGCGTATATCATAAAGATGTCGCTCGACTATTTCACCCGAAAACATATGATCGAAAAAGGATTGATAGGCGAAGAGGCCGCCAAAATGTTCAGAACCAATTCTGAAGTTTTTCTGCCATCCTCGCTTAAGTGGGGATTGGTCTTGACCTTTGTCGGCGTGGTAATTGTCATATTACAGATTCTGCCGGTCTATGTTAGCTCTGAGGTTTATTTCGGGGTTATGCTGATAGCGGCCGGAGCGGCGATGCTGATTTATTACGGCCTTGCTTCCATGAAGGCAAAAGAGAACAAGAAAAACCAGAATGAATAAATAAAATCTTTTATTCAGCTATTTTTTCAGGGCAGGTTTTCACCTGCCCTTTTTTATTTAATGGCATTTTTTCCTTAAATTCCTTTATATATTCGATGTTTTGTATTGAATGATAATGAAAGAAACAATACTCAAATATCACCGGCCGATTATCTGGTCGCTTCTGATTTTCCAGTTGCTACTCTTTACCATAAATATTCCCGGACTCTATGTTGATTTTGATGATGCCTGGCTGGGCGAG
>Ga0164313_10002271_pt1 | contig 17228 bp, 17 predicted proteins | sample GuaBasSedimGuay4_FD_113735 | JGI IMG/M metagenome (GOLD analysis project Ga0164313, IMG submission 113735) | Subseafloor sediment microbial communities from Guaymas Basin, Gulf of California, Mexico - Guay4, Core 4569-4, 0-3 cm | ecosystem: Environmental > Aquatic > Marine > Hydrothermal vents...
AATACCCAAGCAACATAGCTGTCAAGGAGTTGTAAACGCCTAACTTTTTGTGCCAAAGTGTCATATTGTTTCGATTTCGATAGCGATCCCGATTTCGATTTGGATAATAAAGCCCAACAGGATGATACCCCGCGGTTTGTCGCGGGGAGGCTTATCTCCTCCGCTGCTTTTAATCAATATACGCATTGTGTGTTGACACGCTTTAAGGATTTCATTAATCATCTGGCATCTCACATGGGCAAGGAAGATAGGCCAACCCAGGGCGTGAGCCCAAAAAGGAAAGAATCCTGGCCCAGAGGACCAGGCATTGCGTTGCCCCTAGAAAGGGCTCTATCACAGAACACATGTGCCAGAGGATTCAACAGCCTGAAGTTACAGAAAAAATCTTGAACATCGAACATTGAACGTTCAACATCCAACGTCGAATGTGGAAGACGCTTTGCTTTGTCTTATTTATAAAAATAGATAAATGGTCATGGATATGAACACAAAAATAAATCCACGAAAGCAGCCGATTCTGGATGTCCGGCATCTGGTTAAAAAATATGGGCAGTTCAAGGCGGTTAACGACATCAATTTTTCTCTGGAAGAGGGGACATGCTTCGGTTTACTGGGTCCCAACGGCGCAGGCAAAACCACCTCCATGGAGGTCATGGAAGGGATTATAAATCCGACGTCCGGAGAGATTTATTACAAGGGAAAACAGCGGGATGCGTCTTTTAAGGAAGAGATCGGCATCCAATTTCAGCAGACCGCGTTACTGGCATTTCTCTCGGTGATCGAAACCTTGAAAACCTTTCGGAGTTTCTACAGGAATAGCCAGGACCTGGACATGCTCATCCGAAAATGCCATCTGGAAGAACTCTTAAACCAACCCAATGATAAATTGTCCGGCGGACAGCGTCAGCGTTTGTTGCTGGCCATTGCCCTGATCAATAACCCCCAATTGGTATTCCTTGACGAACCCTCCACCGGGCTGGACCCTCAGGCACGGCGGAATTTGTGGGACCTGGTGGAGGATATCAAGGAAGAGGGCATAACCATTATCCTGACAACGCATTACATGGAGGAAGCCCAGGCGTTGTGCGATGAAATTGCCATTATGGACCAGGGTATGATCATTGCCGCAGGTTCTCCGCAGGAACTGATCGACCAGCACTGCGAAGGCATTACCGTAACGCTGCCGGGACAAAATGCGGGGTTTCCGGATAAGGGTTTTCCGTTGAAGTTCAGCCGGATGAATGGTGGCATCGAAATTTATGCTAAAGATGTGAAGGTGTGCCTGAGAGCACTCATGGATTTTGGGGTGGATATTCACGACATGACGGTTAGAGAACCGAACCTGGAAGATGTCTTCCTGAAATTGACCGGCAAGCAACTGAGATCATAATCATGAGCCTGAAGCGCCTCTGGGCCATATTTAAAGCCCGAAATTATGAATTTTTCAGAGATCGATCCGCATTCGGCTGGAACTTTATTTTCCCTTTTCTCCTGGTGGCAGGTTTTTCATTAATATTCGGAGGGGAGGGCCGAAAAGAGTACAAAGTCGGTGTTTTTCCTCTGTCTCAGGAAGAAGTTACCCTTGACACGGAAGGGGTGCCCCGGCGTTTTTTGGAAACACGCTACATCGAGTTCATTGCCTTTAATGACCTGGAAACAGCTTCCGGCAAACTCATGCACCATAAAATCGACTTTCTTCTCCAAGCCGGCTCAAAACCTTACAAATACTGGGTCAGCACAACGTCGCCCAGAGGGTACTTCGTTGAAAGGCTCTTCAAAGCGAGCCTGGTGCCGGAGTCGGGCAATCGTCAGTTGGACCGCCGTGAGGTGCAAGGCCGTGAAATTCGGTATATCGACTGGTTTTTTCCGGGAATCCTGGCCATGAACATGATGTTCAGCGCCCTCTGGGGGGTCGGTTATATTGTGGTTCGCTACCGGAAAAATGGTGTCCTCAAACGTCTCAAAGCGACACCTTTAACAGCTTTCGAGTACCTGGCGGCGCAGACGCTTTCCCGGATATTCCTGCTCATGTTCACCCTGGTTGTCGTCTGGCTAGGGTGTGATCTGGTTTTCTCATTTCAGGTTGAAGGCTCTTACATCAATCTGTTTTTCGTGTTCTTCATGGGCGGGCTCAGCCTGACGTCCCTGGGCCTCCTGATTGCCTCCAGAGGCACAAGCGAAGAGTTTACCAGCGGCATTCTCAATTTCATAACCTGGCCCATGATGTTTTTATCGGAGGTCTGGTTTTCACTCGAAGGGTCACCCCAATGGATCAAAATGGTTGCCCGGATATTTCCGTTGACCCACATGCTTTCCGCCGCCCGCAAAGTGATGAACGACGGTTCTGGGCTTGTCGAGATTGCCCCTGAATTACTTGTGTTGGCCGGCATGATCATAGCCTTCCTTACCCTGGGTGCGGCACTTTTTTCCTGGCGAAAGTAAGCCGGGCAGGCATGCTTTATTGTGCGCGGGCGCGCATGGAAATTCATGGGTTGAATCGTTCCGGGTTGGAAAAATTGCCACGGAGTCCGGGTTGGCGGAAGCTTTCTGATTTGGGTAGAATTCAAAGCGGATGTGTGTTAGACATAAATTTCATGAAAAACAATCCGACATTGGAGGGAAAGGAGTTACTGATGAAGATCATGGTATGCTATAACGGATCGCGGTCCTCAAGGGAGGCGCTCAGGTTGGCCAGGGATCATGCAAAGGCCTTTAGCGGAAGCGTCATCATTGTCACATCGATGACCAAGGGAACCGAATCCGAGAAAAATGATATCGAAAAAGCGGAACTGGATCTGGAGTTTGAAAAAAAGGCGTGCGAAGATGAAGGGATTGCCTGTGCAACCCATCTGCTGATCCGTGGACTTTCTCCGGGAGAGGACCTGGTGCAGTTTGCCGAGGAGGAGATGGCCGACGAGATTATCATCGGCATCAAACGTCGCTCTAAAGTAGAAAAACTGGTTTTCGGGTCCACGGCCCAGTTTGTCATTTTAAAAGCCCACTGTCCGGTGGTGACGGTTAAATAGGGGAACCTGAATGACAAAAAACATTTTAACCCTGGCGGCCGAGAGGGTGGTTGTCTTCGATGGGGCCATGGGGACCATGCTGCTGGCGTCAGGCCTCCCTGCAGGCGGTACGCCTGAGCTGTGGAATGTGGAACAACCCGCCATTGTCGAAGATATTCACAGGCAGTACTATGCCGCCGGATCGGATGTAGTGCATACCAATACCTTTGGCGGCACCGCATTAAAACTCGCCGATAAGGGGCACGCTGAAATGGCCGAGCAGGTAAATATCGAAGCGGTAAGGATTGCTAAAAAGGCCTGTCCCGAAGGCCGGTTCGTTGCCGGAGATATCGGGCCTACCGGCAGGATGCTGCCGCCGGTAGGGAACGCATCCGTGGATGAATTGGAAGCGGCGTTTTACAACCAGGCAGTCGCACTGCTCAAGGGCGGTGCCGATCTCATCAGTATCGAAACCATGTTTTCTCTGGAAGAGGCGCTTGCAGCCACACGGGCGGCAAAACGAGCAGGAAATTGCCTGGTGGTAGCCGCCGTAACCTACAATAAAACACCCAATGGTTTTTTTACCATGATGGGCGAAAGTGTTAACCAGTGCGCTGAATCTTTTGAAAAAGCAGGTGCTGATGTAATTGCCAGCAACTGTACGCTGGGCAGTGGTGACATGCTCGAACTGGTCAAGGATATGAAGACGGCGACGACTAAACCGGTGTTGATTCAGCCCAATGCCGGCAAACCGATAGCCGAGGATGGCGAAACAACCCACTATGAACAGACTTCCCAGGAATTTGCTCATGATATCAAAGAATTGGTGGGTGCCGGGGCCGATATGGTCGGGGGATGCTGCGGAACCAATGCTGATTTTATTGCCGAAATAATACGGCAGATTCGATAGAACAAGGTGTTCCATGCCGGATTATAAAACGCAAAACATCACAAATAGGCACTTAAAAAGGAGGTAGGCGATGAAAAAGACAGCTTTGATTGGGATTATTTTTATACTTGCCGGTTTGATGCTGGCTTCAGGCACCTGGGCCGAGATGATACGCATCGGCGAGCACCAGATAGTATCTCATCCGGCCCTGGACAACGATTCCAAAGGCTTTAAGGCCGCGCTTGAAGAGGAAGGCTTTGTCGAGGGGAAGAATGTCGTCTTCGACAGGCAGAATGCCCAGGGTGACCAGTCCAACTGCGCCATCATCGCGCGTAAGTTCGAAGATGACAGAGTGGACCTGATCCATGCCATCAGCACGCCCAACGCCCAGGCATCCGTCAAGGTTTCCAAAACCATTCCCATCGTCTTCTCCTCGGTGACGGGTCCCGTCGAAACCGGTATCGTGCCCAAGATGGGCAAGACCGGAACGCATGTAACCGGCGTGAGCGACATGTGGCCCATCGAACTACAATGCCGCATGTACCAGGACCTGGTTCCCCATGCCAGACGCTGGGGCACCATATACAACCCCGGAGACGTGAACGTGACCATCCACATCAGGGATATGAAAAAAGCAGTGGAAAAGATGGGCGGCAAACTCATCGAAGCGCACATCTCCAGCAGTTCGGAAGTGATGCAGGCCGCCCAGAGCCTGGTGGGACGTGTGGATGCCATTCACATCACCTCGGACAACACCTCGGTGTCGGCGTTCGAGGCCATTGTCAAAGTCTGCAACGCAAACAACATTCCTCTTTTCGCCGGCGACCGGGACAGCACTCCCAGAGGGGCGGTGGCCGCATACGGACTGGACTATTTCAAAATTGGATACACCGCCGGTAAAAAGGCCGCCAGAATCCTGAAAGGGGAAAAACCAGGTGAGGTTGAAGCAGGCCTTGCCGAGGGCTACAGCCTCTGGGTGAGCTTGAAGCATGCCAAGGCGCAAGGGCTGGAACTGCCCAAGACTCTGATCGAAAAGGCAGCCGACAAGCTGTGGGATGAGCAGGGCAATGTTGTTAAAGGGCAGTAAAGGGATAGGTTGAAGGTGGAAGACTGAAGGAGCGGCCGGCAGAAAGCCAAAAGGCTCCTTCAGCCTTCGGTCTTTAACCTAAATCCCTAAATTATTGACAGGATGGGTTGATGTTTTTCGAAGGATTTTTGCGCATCATTCCAGGGTCCCTGGAACACGGCCTGGCTTATTCACTGGTAGCCCTGGGCATCGTCATCAGTTTCCGGATCCTGGCATTTCCGGATCTCACCGTTGACGGAAGTTTCGCCTTGGGCGGGGCCGTTGTGGCTCGGCTTATCACGGAGGGCGTCTCACCAATGCTGAGCATACTGGCCGCTGTCATCAGCGGTTTTACTGCCGGTTGCTTGACCGGGCTCCTCAATACAAGGCTGAAAATCAACAGCCTGCTGGCCGGGATCCTGATGATGACCATGCTTTATTCCATCAATCTTCGCATCATGGGAAGATCAAACATTCAGCTCTTGACCGTCGAAACCCTGTTGACCCCGCTGGAAAACCTGGATATGAACCGATTTATTCCCATAATTCTTTTTTTCCTTGTGGTAACCGTTGTGATAAAACTGATGACGGACCTTTTTCTGCACACCCAGATCGGATTCGCCATGCGGGCGACCGGGGATAATGAGCAGATGATCCGAACGCTCGGGGTGAATACAGACAATATGACAGTTCTGGGCTTAGGACTTTCAAATGCGCTGGTAGCGCTTTCCGGAGCGCTGGTCTCGCAGGATCAGGGATTCGCGGACGTGGGCATGGGAATTGGAATGATCGTGGCCGCCCTGGCCGCCATCATCATCGGTGAAACGCTTATCGGTACCAAGACCATACAGCGCATGACACTCGCGGCCGTCGTTGGGTCTATACTGTACAAAATGATCATCTCCATCGGTCTGCGCCTGGGCCTTGCCCCCACGGACTTGAAGATGGCGACCGGTGTGATGGTGATTATAGCGCTGGGTATCCCGGCCCTGAAGAAAGAAAAGGAAGGAAAAATGCACCTTAGAGGGGTGTAGTGATGTCGATAGGTGTAAGGTAAAAGGTGTAAGGTGGAAGGCAATGCCGTTAACTTAAGGGGATTTCATGTTGGGAGAATCAATCGAAATCGCTATCGGGATCGCTATCGAAAACGAAAAACATAGCCGTGCCAATGTTCTCGATCCCGATCCCGATAGCGATTTCGACCCCGAAAAGAACGTTCGAAAAGTAACAACGGCTTAAGTTAATGACATTGAGGTGGAAGGGGCTGATTGAGCATGAAGCAGAAAGCTATAAGCCCCCTTCGACCTTCAACCTAAATTCCCGGTTTTAATTTGGCAGGGTTAAAACCCAGCGCTACATCTGCGATTGGAGGAATGGGTTTGTAGGTCAGGGCTTTAGCCCTGCAATCGGTGGCCAGATACCAGATACCTGCAGCAGAGTCTTCTACCTTCCACCTTCTAATTATGCACTCACTTTATTTTCCTGTTTCTAATCTGGAGAAAAAATCTTGCTCGAACTCGAAAATATCAAGAAAACATTCAACCCCAACACCGTTGATCAAAAGGTTGCCATCGATGGTATTGACGCGCTGATCGCAAAAGGTGATTTCGTTACCGTCATCGGCAGCAACGGTGCCGGCAAGACAACTCTGCTGAATCTTATTTCCGGAACGACCATTCCCGAACAGGGGTGTGTGCGCATAGACGGCATGGATGTTACCCATCTTCCGGAGCACAAACGCGCGAAATACCTGGGCAGAATTTTCCAGGACCCGCTGATGGGGACGGCTGCTTCCATGACCATTGAGGAGAATCTGGGCATGGCGGATTTGAGGGGGAAGCGCAGGACCTTGAAATGGGGGGTGACCAGGACCCGACGTGACCATTATCAAAGTATTCTAAAGACGATGGGGCTGGGGTTGGAAAAACGTCTGGCACAGTCGGTCAGCCTTCTTTCCGGTGGTCAACGCCAGTCTCTTACCCTGCTGATGGTAACGCTTACACTGCCGAAACTGCTGCTTCTGGATGAACACACGGCAGCGCTCGACCCCAAAACCGCAAGGCGGGTCATGGATCTGACCCAAAATATAATATCTGAAAACCAACTCACTGCCATCATGGTTACCCACAACATGGAACAGGCCATTCGCTTCGGCAACCGTCTCATCATGCTGCACGAAGGAAAAATTCAGCTCGATATCTCCGGAGAAGAAAAAAAATCGTTTACCGTGCAGGAAGCGGTCAAACGGTTCGGAGCCACCCTCAAGGACGAATCGCTGCTCGTATAACATCTCTCGCTATATCTATTGCCAATTCATTAGAAACCGTCAGTCGCATTCGAAAAATCGATTTACGTTTTATGTTTTAAGATTTACGCGGCAGAAAGTTTTGAGATCCGTATTTCTGTCCCAAACCTTGGGATATTAACACTGTCCGTGCTGATGCATATTTCTAATGTGTAAATGATAAAAAAAAATGATTAAAAATAATAAATAGCAAAATAAATAATCTATGATGATAAATTATGATCATAAAATAAAACGCTTGACACTCATGAAAATTTATGATTATATATCAAGAAATCAATATAGGAGGATTATCATGAATCTATTAAATGAAAATCTTAATTATGAAGTTGAATTTAGATTCTTTATTGATGAGTTGGATAGATTTGATGAATTTGATTTAGAGTGTATCAGCAGAGATTATGATGAAAGAACAGTAAGCAACTTTGTAATGAAAGATGTTGATGAAACATTTGAATTAATGTCTTGAGTAGTTGGGTTAAGACAACCGCAAGCAATGGCCGGAAAGGCAGCTGGAAAGGCCGCCCGACAGGGCATTCTTGCTTTGAAAATAGGGGTGGGCGCTGAAAATGTGAAGTTATTTTTGAGCGAGCCCTAAGGTAATACCGCGACTACCGCAAAGTGACGTCATTGGAGGGCGGATGGCAGCAAAGATTTCCGATAAAGCACTGTTAAAAATTATCCAAGAGCAGATGAATGCGGATAGAATATGCGAGCAGACCAACATTACCCTGAAAACGCTCCAGACCAGGGTTGCCAAGTTGACCTATAAAAATAGACTTAAAAATCCTTCGGCGATTAAAGGTTTATATAAGCCGCATCCCAAGGTTGTCAGGTTCAGCCAGAACTCCATCATAATCCCCAAGACACGCATCGAAGAATCGCCGTTCAGACCTGGAGACCAGTTCGAAGTCACCTTTGATCCCAAAAAAATTATCCTGGAAAAAATTTAAGTTAATTTATTTTTCAGCAGTTGCACAAACGTTTTTATATCTTCCGGCTGTGTGTCGAAAGAGGTCATCCATCGCACCTCTGATGTGCTTTCATCCCAGACATAAAAGAAGAATGCTTTTTGCAGTTCTTGCACATACTGAGCAGGAATTATGGCAAAAATGCCATTTGTTTCAACTTTTTGGGTTATCCTGACACTCGGAATATCATCGATCCCCTGTTTCAGCAGACGGGCCATGTCGTTGGCGTGCCCGGCATTTTTTTCCCATAACACGTTAGACAGGTAGGCTTCGAATTGAGCTGAGATATAACGCATTTTTGAATTCAACTGCATACTCTGTTTACGGGTGTATTTGAAATTTGCGGATAACGCCCGGTTGAAAAAAACGATTGCCTCCCCAAACATCATTCCGTTTTTAGTGCCCCCGAACGAGAGCAGGTCGATTCCCAAATCACGGGTGCACTTTTTTAAATCGCTGTTTAAAGCGGCTGCTGCATTCGAAATTCTGGCCCCGTCCATGTGGACAATCAAATCGTGTTTGCGGGCAAGGTCAACGATGGCTTGGATTTCAGCGTGGGTGTAAAGCGTGCCCAGTTCGGTTGGCTGGGTGATGGAAATAGCCTTGGGCTGGGCATGATGCTCGAAACCGAAACCATGCAGATGCTTCTCGATGTCAGCCACCCGGAGTTTACCGTCTTTGGTCGGTACCGGCAGCAACTTGCAGCCGCAGAATTTCTCTGGTGCCGCACATTCGTCGACATTGATATGCGCGGTCTCGGCACAAACAATGGAATTAAATGAGCGTGTGGCTGATTTCAATCCAAGAACATTGGCCGCAGTCCCATTGTATACAAAAAATACGTCGATATCCTTTCCGAAGGTCGCTTCGAATCTGCTTAAGGCGGCACGGGTATACCGGTCATCGCCGTAGGCAACCACGTGGCCCGTATTGGCATTGGAAACAGCCTTGAGAATATCGGGATGAACCCCGGAATTATTGTCACTGGCAAAGCCCCTGGTGTTGTCGGCACTCATTTTACATATCTCCTTGATTAGAAACTGCTATTCAATTTTCCGTCGATCAGTTGTAGTATTGTTGGATTGAGTGATCCAAATCGAAATCGGGATCGCTATCGAAATCGAAACAATTGTCTCGCATGGTTCACCATGTGCGGTCAAGCAGGAAAAAAATCACTTGACAGGATTGTCATTCCTATTAAAATCGCATTTTTCAAGATTATTGCGTGGTCCTATATAAAAGCAGATTTGCGCAGTGACAATCATGCCGCCAACAGACCGGACGGTGGCAAATCAGCAAGGAGAAACAGATGATCCATATAGAAAATTTAAGTAAAAATTACCATGATCTACGTGCCGTGGATCAGATCAGCTTCGACATCAAAAAAGGAGAAATTCTGGGGCTTCTTGGCCCGAACGGGGCCGGCAAAACCACCACGTTGAGAATGCTGACCTGTTTTCTGAAACCCACTTCAGGCAGTATTCGGGTAAAAAATTTGAGCATCGATAATGACGAGCTGGCCATCAAAAAACTGATGGGTTACCTGCCGGAATCAGCGCCACTCTACAAAGACATGATCGTGTACGATTATCTTGTATATATCGCAAAAATTCGGGGGGTTGAAGCTGAAACCAGGCTGGCGCACATTAAGGATCTGGCCCGGCTTTGCGGGTTGACCGACGTGATGCACAAACCCATTGACGAACTGTCCAAGGGGTACAAGCAGCGGGTCGGGCTGGCGCATGCCATGATGAACGATCCGGAAATTCTTGTGCTTGACGAACCGACATCAGGCCTGGACCCTAACCAGATTGTTGAAATTCGGGAGATCATCCGAAAGATCGGCAAAGAAAAAACCATTGTCCTCTCGACGCATATTCTCAGCGAAGCCGAGGCCACCTGCGACCGGATTATCATCATCAATCGGGGTAAAATAGTCGCCGACGGAAGCACCGAAAGCCTCAAACAGGAAGCCCGCCGCGATACGATCCTGAATGTTTCCCTGGAAGGTGCCCAGGCTGGGGATGTCGAGAATAAATTGGGATCTGTTGCCGGGGTGGAAGCGGTGACCATTGTGGATAACCGTCCGGGACACCTCGATGTCAAACTGATCTGCGATGCGGAGCATGAAACACGCCACAGGATCTACGCCTGTATCAAGGCAACGGATTGGCTGTTGACGGCGTTTTTTCTGGAAACGCAGACCCTGGAGACGATATTCAGAAACCTAACGCAGGAGAAATAATATGAAACAGGCTGTACACATATTTAAAAAGGAATTCAGTGGCTATTTCATCTCGCCGATTGCCTATATCGTCATAGCCATATTTCTGGTGGTGACGGGATGGTTTTTTTTTACAACATTCTTTCTCTACAATCAGGCCAGTCTGAGGAATTTCTTCGGACTGCTGCCGCTTATTTTTTCGTTTGTCATACCGGCCGTCACCATGCGCCTTTTTTCGGAGGAGCTGAACGTGGGATCCTATGAACTCCTGCTGACCATGCCGGTGACCTTCACGGATGTCATCATCGGAAAGTTCATGGCCTGCATCGCCTTTATTATAGCGATGCTGCTTCCGACGGTGGCCTATCCCATCCTGATTTCCACCATGGGAACGTTGGATTGGGGACCTGTCGTCGGCGGTTATCTTGGCGCCATCCTCATGGGCGGCGCCTTTGCGGCGGTGGGTTTGTTCGCATCGTCCCTGACGCGCAACCAGATCATCGCTTTCATCGTGGCAACCGCCATCTGCTTCAGCCTGACACTGATAGACAAAATGCTCTTTTTTCTCCCTAAATCATTGCTGGGTGTAATGGCATACCTGGGGACTGGGTATCATTTTCAAAATATTTCCAAAGGGGTCATCGATTCCCGGGATATCATCTATTTTTTTAGCGTGGCCTTTATCGGCCTTTACGGTGCAAATCTTTCCATGCAGAAGAAGTATTAAGGAGACAACTATGAATGGCGCCCGGTCATCGAATCGCTATATAAAATTTTTCATCTATCTTATTGTCGTTGTTCTGGTCAATATGGCCGGCATAACCCTGTTTTTCAGGCTCGATCTGACCCGCAACCGGATCTATTCGATTTCGGAGACCAGCCGCACGGTCGTGTCTACCCTGTCCGAACCCCTGACCATCAATGTTTTCTTCAGTCGCAACCTGCCGGCACCGCACAACAACACGGAACGCTATCTGCACGATCTGTTGGAGGAATACGCCAACTACGCCAACCGTCATTTCAATTACCGATTTTACGATGTGAGCGTCGAATCGGGGGACACGCGCTCCGGTGCGAAACAAAATCAGGATCTCGCCAGAAACTACGGTGTTTTCCCGGTTCAGATCCAGGCCGTGGAGAAAGATGAAATCAAGTTTCAAAAGGCCTATATGGGGCTGGTGCTGATCCATGGTGATATGATCGAACGCATACCCACCATCACCGGAACGGACGGTCTGGAATATCGTCTGACCACGGCGATACAAAAACTGAACAATAAGGTCAGCGCGCTGTTAAATTTAAAAGAAAAGATCAAGATACACCTGGTGCTCTCATCGTCGCTTCAAAAAGTGGCGCCCCTGATGAATCTTGAAAATCTGGGAAAAATTCCCCAGCAGGTGGAAGATGCGGTTGCAGGGCTGAACGACAAGGCCTACGGGAAACTGGAATATTTATTTCTGGATCCTACGCGTGATCCTGAAAGCGCAGCAGCGCTGAAGCCGTACAACATAATGACCCTGCAGTGGCCCGAGATGGCCGAAAAAAACATTCAGGCCGGTTCGGGTTCCATCGGACTGCTCATGCTGTATGGCGACAAAGCCGTATCTGTGCCGCTTTTACGGGTGATACGCATTCCCATTATCGGGACACAATACGAGCTGACCGATATGGCCCGTATCGAGGAAATTCTCGATGGCCACATCGAGTCCCTCATCGACATCAACGAGAATGTGGGGGTGTTGGCGGGTTTCGGCAGCGTACCCGTATCTCCCCCTCCCCCTCCCAGCATGGGCATGCCTCAGGACCCGAACAGCGCAACCAGCTTTCACGCGCTAATTTCCCAGAACTACACCGTAAAGAACATCGCGTTGAAGGAGGAACCGCTGCCAAACAGTCTGAACTGTTTGATTATCCCCGGACCCAAGGAAAAAATGACCGATTACGAACTTTTCCAGATCGATCAATTCCTGATGAAGGGCAAAAACCTGGCGGTGTTCATGGATGCGTTCAACGAGATCAATCCTCAAAACCAGCAGGGGTTGCGCCTGATGAACCAGCAGGGCCCCGTCTACATACCCACGGACACCGGTCTTGAAAAACTGCTGGAACACTACGGCGTGCGCATGAGTTCATCTTACGTACTGGACGAAAACTGTTTTAAACAAAAGGTCCCGGCACAATTCGGGGGCGGGGAGCAGCCCATATACTTTGCTCCCATGATCAAGAACAAGAACATCACCAATGAATTTGAGTTCATGCGGACCATCAAGGGATTGGTGGCGGTAAAAATGTCACCACTGTCGCTGATAGACGATCGGCTGAACGCAAATGGTATCAAGGCAACCCGCCTGCTGGCAACATCCGAAAAGTCCTGGGAGATGAAGGGCCGTATCAACCTGAATCCCATGTTCCTGCAACCGCCTTCGGCGGAGGATGAATTGCAGCGTTTTCCGATTGCGTATCTTTTGGAAGGAAATTTCAGCAGTTATTTCGAGGGCCGATCAATTCCGGAAAAAGAGATGGATACGCCGGCCCAGCCTGAAAATACCGAAGGGGCAGGTGATGGCAGCGGCGAGGCATCGGCTGAGGGTGACAAAGAGCGTCAACCCAAAACAGACGCCAGGATAGAGGGCAGTCAGGACTTCATCGCCAAGGGCAAACCCGGCAAGATACTGCTGATCAGTTCTACGGAAATGATCAAGGACAATATCCTGGACAGTGAGGGCAGAAGCCCCAACGACATGCTGGTCATGAATCTGGTGGATTACCTGAACAATCGGGAAGGCCTGGCGGTCATGCGTAGCAAGGAACAGAGATTCAACCCGCTAAACGATGTGGGGGTGGGTTTGCGGACATTTGTCAAATCATTCAACATTATCGGGCTTCCCGTGCTGGTGGCCATATTCGGCTTGTTTGTTCTGTTGCGGCGCCATGCCCGCAAACGGCGAATTCAGGCCATGTTCCAGTAATTTTTCTCATCTGTGCCGGAGGGATGGACTAACGTTGTGGAATTATCACGAGGCGCTGTATCGGATTTTTAACGCAGTTTGTGAAAAATTACGTAACGCGGCTTCGCCGCTATTAACAACCATTATTGAGATTGGATTTTCAAAACACCTGGCTAAAATTTAGTCAGAAGTATTGAGGATATATAAATGCGAATGAAAAAAGAGTACATTGTTTTGGCAGTTGTTATTGTGGGGCTGGTGGCCTACCTGGTGTCACGAAATCGGGATAGAAACCTTTACGACCTGCCGCAGATTGAGTCTGTGGATACCAAGGCGATTACGCGTATAGAACTTACCAGGGCCGGTGCGGCGATATTGTTCGATAAAGAGGGCAGCGACTGGAAGATTTTTCCGGAAAAGTATCTTGCAGATCCGCAGAAAGTAAAAGAGATGCTGGCCGTAATGGAAGGCCTGACCCTGACCGAACTGATTTCAGAATCAAAAAATTACCAGCGTTACGACCTCGATGTGACCGACGGTATCGGGTTGAAATGCTGGAGCAAGGACGCCCTCAGGTTTGCGTTTACCATCGGCAAATCAGCGGAATCAAATAACCACACCTTTGTAAAACTGCCTGAGGACGAGGCCGTTTATCATGCCCGAGGCAATTTCCGGAATAAGTTTGATATGCCCAAAGGGGAGTTTCGTGAAAAAACGGTTCTCTTTTTCGATAAAACGGATATTGACGCGTTTGAAATCCGTTTGGATGCTGGTTTTGAAACCTTTAAACGGGTAGACGTTATGCAGGCGCCGGCCGAACCGGAAGAAAAGGATAATACGAGTGTCGAAGACGGTGTCGCAGTCCGGAAATGGGTTGATGCCGGGGGAGGGGACGTCGACGATGACCAGATAAATGGCCTCGTTTCCACGCTGTCGGATCTCAAATGCGAAAAATATCTGGAAGGCAAAACCAAGGACGATTTTTCAGAACCGGTTTATACGATCAAACTCAAGGGGGCCGGAACATACACCCTTTCCATATATGCTGAAATGGAAATCGAGAATGAATCTTATTTCCCGGCGTTTTCCTCAGAGAGTGCCTATCCTTTCCTGATGACAAAATGGCGCGCTGAAAACATAATGAAGAAGCCGGAGGATCTGCACAAAAATACCGGGGGGGGCGAATAGCGCCACAAAACAATGATGTGCCGCCTCGAAAAAATATGGGAATCTCTACACTATTTAAATCCCAACCCGGATAACCGGAATTGAATATCCAATAATCAATATCCAACGCCCAATGATCAAGTTCCGGCAGGGCTGAAGCCCTGGACTACCCTATGGATCGTTTTACGTTTTAGGTTAAGACCGGTCGTTACAGGCTCATTGCTTTTGGCATAATATTCAGTGCAGGGATTTATCTCTAATCACTATGAACGCCGGCATACGCGTGATTGTCATCTTTCATGAAAGATATTGAAAAACGCTACAAGGTTAGGAATGAAGCCTTGCTCCTGCTCAAACAGGGTTTACTGGAATCCGCGCATGCCGTATTAAACAAACACCAGCTTGCCGTCGATCTTCAGGCCCTGGAGGGTTTGATAGCAGACTGCGGAAAGCAGGCGCAGGCTGAAAAAGAAAAAGGCGAGATCCGATCGGCTATAAAGCTGAGGCGCAGGGTCGAATCCCTGACCATGTTCCGGGATCAAGGCGTCGTAACCGAAAAATGTATCTCCTTTTGCATGCTTGCGGAAGGGTACCGCGGTAAAATCCTGCTGGTTTCGGTAAAAGGGAACTGGATAGAGGCGCGGACCTGCTTAAGATCCGGCGATGACTGGCACATTGAAATCTTGAAGAGTTTCGAGGAAGAAGTGCATGACTACGGGTTTGAAAATTTTCAAATCACTCCCCGGGGCGGTGCTTTTGCGGCGTTCAGACAGGACGGCAGCATTGTCTTGTCGGGGTCGAGCGAAGCGTTTGGCCCTTGCCCCATGGAAACAGCCGCGGGATTGATACGAACCACATACCCGGGCCGACGTGTGTATTGCTCCGATACTGGCTGCCACGTAAATCTTAAAACGTAAAACGTAAATCGATCTTTCTAATCGTTATCTATATAAAGAAAGGCATACCCATGAGCAGTAACGATGCGTCCGGATCTCTTTCCAAGATTGATTCAAAACGTGAAGTCTATCGAGGGCGCCAGTTTTCTTTTTTCGTGGAGCAGGTTACCCATCCCAACGGCGTGCAGTCGGAAATGGGTGTGGTTCGCCACCCCGGATCGACAGTGATTGTGCCGGTGTTCGACGATGGCACCATCGGTCTGATCAGGCAGTACCGGCACGCCGTGTCCGAATATGTCTATGAAACCCCGGCCGGCACCATGGAACCCGATGAGGAGCCGCTGGTGTGCGCATACCGGGAGCTTGAGGAGGAGACTGGATTTGCTGCGGGAAAAATGATTTTTGTCGGAAAAACCTACCTGCTGCCGGCCTATTCCGATGAGGTTACCCACGTCTACCTGGCCCGGGATTTGCGAGAAACAACCCAGGATCTTGACCCGGATGAAATCATCGACGCCCTTTCAATTCTTTCCATTTACCATGCCGCCCAATATATTAAAAACGCTTCTGATAGTCATCCGCCCACTGCCTGACATTATCGATAAATGCCTGAATATTTTTTGAAATATACTTATTCTTGTGGTGCACAAGAAAGAATTTGCGCGTAAAAGACGTGTCGGAAAGCGGAATGGCGACAAGGGTTCCCATCCGGACCTCTTCGTGAGCCACTTTTCGAGATACCAGGGCGATGCCCGAGCCACCTTCAACCGCCTTTTTGATGGCCCTGTTGCTGGACAGTTCCAGGTGTACTGAAACGGATAGGCGATTCTCCTTGACAAGACGCTCCATCGCCTGGTGCGGCACGGACCCGATTTCATGGACGACCATGCTTTGACCTTCCAGATCAGCGGGTTTAAGCGTTTTCTTGCCGGCAAACGGATGATTCAAAGGCGCAATGACCACAAAACGGTCTTCGAGGATTTCGTGTGTCTGTATTTTTTCATTGGCCACAGCAAAGGAGATAAATCCCAGATCATTCTTCAGGGTTGCGGCATTGTCGACAACCTGCTCGGTGGGCAGGATGTTGACCGATATGCGCAGACCGGGGTTTAAGAGACTGAAGGGATTAATGATGGAAGGCAGGTAATAGGCACCAAAACTTTCGCTGGCGTCGATTCTTATGTGCCCTCTTTCATTCTGCTGGAAACCGCGGATACAGTCTTCGGCCAGCCCGTCCAGTTCGAATATTTTTTCAGCGATCTCGTGCAGCGCCTCCCCGGCATCGGTTAAGATCAGCTTTTTCCCAAAGCGGTTCAGCAGCCGTATGTCATAATGCTCTTGAAGACGCTGTATCCCTTTGGTGACTGCGGGTTGGGTAATGTTGAGCTTTCTTCCGGCAGCACTGAGGTTGTCGTGTTTGACGGCCAGATAAAAAATTTTCAGCTGATTCAGGTTCATGGCATTTAAAATTATTTTGCGCACAAGCAGTAGCGCAGCGTAATATCCAACGATTGCGATTTTGCGTTATTCCACATGTATTTACGAAAAAATTTTAAATGAATAATAATCGCTTGACAAGTAGTTTTATTCAATCAATATGACTCGTGTTGGCGAAAAGGACCACTGTCTGTTTCTAACAAGGGGGTATAAAGATGAAATTTGCAAAACTGCTCGGCACTGAAGAGGTTGAAAAGATTCATGACGGATCGTTGGAAATTCTTGAGAATGTGGGTATTTTTGTCTGCAGTGAAAAGGCG
>Ga0164313_10002272_pt1 | contig 17226 bp, 11 predicted proteins | sample GuaBasSedimGuay4_FD_113735 | JGI IMG/M metagenome (GOLD analysis project Ga0164313, IMG submission 113735) | Subseafloor sediment microbial communities from Guaymas Basin, Gulf of California, Mexico - Guay4, Core 4569-4, 0-3 cm | ecosystem: Environmental > Aquatic > Marine > Hydrothermal vents...
CTATGGAGGTTGTTTAAATACGGTTGTCGGTTTACGGTTGGCGGATCACGGTTAACTGATGAGTGCCAAGACATCGGTGACCTTATTTCTCGTTCCCATGTTCCAGCGTGAGAATGCATCCCATAAGGGTTCCCACGCTGGAGCATGGGAACCAGGCAACCGTAAACCGTGAACTGTGAACCGTGAACTATCATAAAATATCTTTATGATAGTTCTGCAGGGACTTGACTTTAGACTGTCCTTTTCTTCGAGCAGCAATTCCCCTTGCAGCAGCAAGAGAGGCGGCTATTGTAGTAATATTCAAAATTTTATAATTAATAGCTGTTTTACGAATATAGGAACTGTCTGTCTTGCCCTGTTTCCCGCTCGGCGTGTTTATTACGAGCTGAATTTCTTTGTTTTTAATTGCATCAACAAGGTTGGGTCTGCCATATCCCAGTTTTGGGACAGGTTTTGAATCTATCCCATGTTCTGTAAAGAATTGATGCGTCCCTTTTGTTGCCACTATGTTAAATCCAAGCTCCTTGAAGACCCTTGCAGCTTCCAGCGAACCCGGCTTGTTTTTTTCCGCAATGGTAAACAGAACCGTTCCTTCAATTGGCAGTGATGACTGTGTTGCTTCCTGTGATTTGAAGAATGCCAGGCCAAAGGAATTCGCCAGCCCCAGAACTTCTCCTGTTGACCGCATCTCAGGGCCGAGAAGCGGATCTACTTCCGGGAACATGTTGAACGGGAAGACCGCTTCTTTTACTCCGAAATGTTTGATCTGTTTTTGCGTAAGACCAAGATCCGATATTGTCTTACCCAGCATGATCTGTGTGGCAAGCCGAGCCATGGAGATATTACAGACTTTAGAAACTATTGGCACTGTACGTGACGCTCTTGGGTTTGCCTCCAAAATGTAAACTGTGTCATTGGCTATAGCATACTGGATATTCATAAGCCCGATGACATTTAACTCGATAGCGATTTTGCGTGTGTATTCACAGATAGTTTCAATGTGCTTGGGAGGAATACTGACGGGCGGGATTACGCAGGCAGAGTCACCTGAATGCACACCTGCAAGCTCGATATGTTCCATAACAGCAGGAACAAATGCGTCAGTTCCGTCTGAAATTGCATCTGCTTCAGCTTCAATGGCATTTTCAAGGAACTTGTCAATTAAAATAGGCCGTTCCGGTGAAATATCTACAGCCGCCGCCATATAATGTTTGAGCATTTCTTCGTCATGTATAACTTCCATCCCGCGTCCGCCCAGAACATAAGAAGGGCGAACTATAAGAGGATAAGCGATATTTTTTGCAATATCCAAAGCTTCCTTAAATGAATGAGCCATGCCGGATTTAGGTTTAGGAATTCCCAGATTTCTCATCATTTTGTAGAAACGGTCACGGTCTTCCGCAAGATCTATGGCTTCAGGAGATGTGCCGAGTATTTTTACACCAGCTTCAGCCAGATCATTTGCAATGTTCAGCGGTGTTTGCCCTCCATACTGTACAATTACTCCTTCAGGCTTTTCCTTTTCGTAAATACTTAATACATCCTCTACTGTAAGAGGTTCAAAATATAATTTATCCGAAGTGTCGTAGTCTGTGGAGACTGTTTCAGGGTTGCAGTTGACCATTATGGATTCATATCCTGCATCGCGGCTGGCAAAAGCCGCATGCACACAGCAATAGTCAAATTCAATGCCCTGGCCAATCCGGTTTGGTCCGCCGCCGAGAACCATAATTTTTTTACGGTCGCTTACTTTTACTTTATCAGATGCATTATAGGTAGAGTAGTAATAAGCTGCATCTTCTTCAACACCACTTACCGGAACAGGTTCCCATGCTTCGACTATATTTAATGAAATGCGTTTTCCACGGATATCCTTTTCAGGAATGTCAAGAAGCCCGGCAAGATACTTATCTGCAAATCCATCTTTTTTAGCCTGCGCAAGCAGATCATCCGGAAGCATCCGGCCTTTGTGTTCTAAAATTTTATCTTCGAGTTCTACCAACTCTTTCATCTGTTTAATAAACCATGATTTTATATGAGTTTTTTCATAAAGAACCTGGATATCCGCACCTTTGCGCAACGCTTCGTACATGATGAAGTGTCGTTCACTGCTAGGAAAGTTCAGCATATGCATTAATTCGTCCAATGATTTATTGTTGAAGTCTTTGGCAAATCCAAGCCCATATCGGCTAATTTCCAGCGAACGTATAGCTTTCTGAAATGCCTCCTTATAATTTTTTCCTATGCTCATTACTTCACCAACTGCGCGCATCTGGGTACCGAGCTTATCTTCTACTCCTGGAAATTTTTCAAAGGCCCACCTGGCAAATTTAACTACAACATAATCACCGGATGGAGTATATTTGTCCAGGGTTCCATCCCGCCAGTAAGGAATTTCATCAAGAGTAAGGCCCCCGGCGAGAAGCGCTGAAATTAAAGCAATTGGGAAGCCGGTTGCCTTTGAGGCCAGCGCTGATGAACGAGATGTCCTGGGATTGATTTCTATAATCACAACTTTTCCAGTTTTTGGATCATGTGCGAATTGAATATTGGTGCCTCCGATGACTTCTATTGCCTCAACAATATCATAAGAGTATTTCTGAAGACGTTTCTGAAGTTCGCTATCAATTGTCAACATTGGCGCTGTGCAGAATGAATCTCCTGTGTGAACGCCCATTGCATCAACGTTTTCTATGAAGCACACAGTGATCATCTGATTTTTGGAATCACGGACAACTTCCAGTTCAAGCTCTTCCCAGCCCAGCACGGATTCTTCGACTAAAACCTGATTTGCTATACTTGCAGCTATGCCGCGAGCAGCTATTGTACGAAGTTCTTCAACATTGTAAACAAGACCGCCTCCTGTTCCTCCCATGGTGTATGCCGGACGTATTACAACAGGGTAACCAAGCTTTTCCGCAATTTTTTCCGCATCCTCGACGCTGTCAACAGCCTGATTGCCTGGCATTTCAATCCCGAGTCGATTCATGGTTTCCTTAAATGCTGTACGGTCTTCCCCGCGCTCAATAGCATCAATCTTAACTCCGATGACCTTAACGCCGTATTTTTCGAGAATGCCCGCTTTTGCCAGTTCGGATGAAAGATTAAGTCCTGTTTGGCCACCCAGGTTAGGCAGTAAAGCATCTGGACGCTCAACCTCGATAATCTCTGTTAATACCTTCAGGTTGAGAGGTTCTATATAAGTTACGTCTGCCGTTCCAGGGTCCGTCATTATAGTTGCTGGATTCGAGTTCACCAGTACTATCTCGTAACCAAGGCTTCGCAAAGCCTTGCAGGCCTGTGTTCCTGAATAATCGAACTCGCATGCCTGGCCGATTATTATTGGACCTGAACCGATAATTAATATTTTATTGATGTCGTTACGTCTGGGCATAGAAACTCCTTTGATTGTGATTATAATACCTTAGTACTTTGAAATATATCCGCTTCAGGTGTGATCAATTTCAAAACAGCAAACTGTTTGCTGTTTTGAAATTGATCACACCTGAAGCTCATGCACGGCCGGTTTTTGTTTCATAAAACTAAAATATTACCTTTGACTCAATTTTTAGACATAGTCATAACTTTTGGTATTATTTATGAAATCTAATGGCTGGACTATTTAAAATGTGGCACCTGCATTTTTTACATCGAATCTATACACCTTATTGTTATGAATGACAACTTTCATTTAAATTTTTTGAGTTGATTGTAATTCTTGCAACAATTTGATATTAATTGAGTGATCGAGTGATTGACTACTTGACTGGGCGTATCCACAAGTTGGGGGGAAGCATCGTTTTGTCCCTATGGGACAGGATAAGAATTCCCTCTAACTCGTGGATATGTCCTATTCGACTATTGACAGGCATTAGTGCCTTTGTGACTGAACTATAGACTTTCAGATAATTAATTTCACTGCGTTATCAGTCGTCGACGTATAACTAATACGCCTTCCTCCTTCTGGCCTTGTGAAATTAATTATCTGAAAGTCTATATTACCTTTTTCGAAGCTGTTAATATTGAATTATGAGAAAAATAAATTTAAATTTTGTTCTAATTGCGGTCCTGTTTTTAAGCTCATGCGGGTTAAAAGATATTTTTTTGCCTGTTCCTGTCAAGCTTGGCCCCGGGGATGAGTTGTTTTTAAAAGCAGAAAAATTGTATCAGGCTGAATTATACGAGAAAGCCCTTAATGCTTATAATGAGTATCTTTTTAGATTTCCTGACAGACCTCTTGCCGATGCCGCGCTCATGAAAACAGGGGCAATTTATACGGTTCTTGGAGATTATGCAGAAGCGCGTGATAGCTATAAACGTTTGCTTGTTGAATATTCTGACAGCTCTTTTGTGCCTGATGCAAGAGTTGAAATGCTGGTTACATTTTATAATGAAGGTAAATACGAAAAACTAATAAAGGAAGCTGACAGCGTTTTGGAAAAAATTGTATCCAGGATTCATATTCTGAGAATATATGTTCTGGTTGGTGATACTTATATTGCAATCGGTTTACCGCTGGATGCTTTACCTTTTTATACATCAGCATTTGAGATGTCAAAAGATCCGGAAAGAGAGGCAGTTGTTTCGAAACTTAAGGAGACAATCGTACAGCTTGATAAAACTGATATTATGTCCATTGTAAAACACATGGGATATAAACCGCCTGCAGGTATGCTTATGTATCTGTACGGCCTTAAAAAGGCTGAAGAGGAGCAATATGATGACGCTGTAATGATGCTTTCCGGCTTTGTCGACAGGTTTCCTGAGCATAATTATGCCGGGCAGGCGAAAAAGATTATAGAAGAACTCAGCACAAAGGCTGTTTACAGCCGCTATACCATAGGTTGTTTGCTTCCTCTTAGCGGTTATTACAAAGACTTTGGCGCCAAGGCATTGAGAGGGATTGAACTTGCACTTGGGCAATTTTGCGTTCAGGGAGATCGGCGGTCTGTTAAAATAATAATAAAGGATACAGGTTCTGATCCGGATGTTGCCGCCAATGCTGTAAAAGAGTTGTTTGAAGAACATGTTGCAGCGATTATCGGACCAATTTTTACTGCCGAATCTGCGGCTTTAGAAGCGCAAAGCAGGGGGCTCCCTATAGTTACTATAACTCAGAAAGGTAATATAGCTGATATCGGAGATTATGTTTTCAGAAATTTTTTTACCCCCAAAATGCAGGTTGAAGCAATTGTTTCTTACGCAATTGAAGATCTTGAGCTGAAAAATTTTGCAATCCTTTATCCGAATGAAAATTATGGTAAAGTATTTATGAGTCTTTTCTGGGATGAAGTTATGACTCATGGCGGGAAAGTAGTCGGAGTTGAATCGTACGAGCTTGACAGCACTGATTTCGCTGATCCAATAAAGAAGCTTGTTGGCCTTTACTATGAATTGCCGGAAGATCTGAAAAATACAGACGAGCTGATTGAAGGCGAAGACAAAAGCGATGGTTTTGAAGAAGTTAAGGATAAAAATGAGGATGATGAGCCTGTAGAGGATGAGGAACTTATAGAGGAAGAGGATGATGGGCCGGAGCCTGTTATTGATTTTGATGCTATATTTATTCCTGACTCACCGAAAAGAGCAGGACTTATTATTCCTCAGTTGTCGTTTTATGATGTTGATAATGTATATCTTTTTGCTACCAATCTATGGCATTCAGACATTTTAATCAAAATGGCGCACCAATATGCACAAAATGCCATAATGCCCGATATCTTTTTTGCAGAAAGCTCTTCAGAAAAGGTGAGAAATTTTGTCAGGACTTTTGAGAAGACTTTCGGGGAGAAGCCTGATTTCATAGAAGCTGTAGCTTATGATACAGCAATGATGTTGTTTCAGATAGTCAGCCGTCCGGATGTCCGATTCAGAAGCGCAGTAAAAAATGAGCTAATGAAACTTAGTAATTTTCAGGGGGTGACGGGTCTTACTTCATTTGATAATAACGGGGAGCTTAAGAAAGATCTTTATCTTCTTAAAATTAAGGGTAATAAATTTGTTGAGCTGGAATATTAACTGTTGTCGGTTCACGGTTTTCAGTTTACGGTTGCTCAAAACATAAAACAGTTAACTGTAAACCGACAACCGTGAACGGTTAGTCATTCTTAAATGAACTTTGTCCTGTTGCATGAAGCACACTTAGCCACAATTTACCGTTTGGATCAATTCTTTTTCGCTTGCCGGCTGAGGCACCCATTGGGATATGAACAAAATAGTTGTTCCAGTGACCGATTAGAACTCTCGTTTTTCCTGCCATGCCGGCATGAACAGCGTCGCGTCCCAGAAAGCTGCAAAAAACATGGTCATTTGCATTTGCCGGCAGACTCCTGATCATATAACTGGGATCAATATATTTAAGTGATATATTAATGTTTTTGGATTTGAAATAGGATATTATTTTGTCTTTTAAAAACAGACCGATATCCTTGAGCCTGATGTTTCCTGATTCATCACGTTCATTTTCATCGATTTCAAAAAACTTCTGGCCTGTTCCCTCAGCCACCAGTATTACTGCATGTTTCCTGAGATGAATACGCTTTTCAAGCGCGTTTAGAAAACCTTTCGGCCCTTCAAGATCAAAATCCACTTCCGGTATCAGCACAAAGTTTACATTCTGTTGAGCAAGGGCGCTTGTTGCCGTTATAAAACCGGAATACCTTCCCATAAATTTTATAAGTCCTATTCCGTTTGGATATCCTACAGCTTCATTGTGGGCTCCCCTGATCGCTTGTGTAGCCATGTCGACAGCGGTATCAAAACCGAAAGTCCTTGATACCATATAAATATCATTATCTATTGTTTTCGGTATCCCAATAACGCTTATTTTCAGGCCAATTTTTGTTATTGTATCTATTATCCTGGTTGCAGCCATAAGTGTTCCATCGCCACCGATCATAAAAAGGATGCCTATGTTCATTTTCTTAAGGGTATTGACAATATCTCCTATTGACTGCGCTCCTCTTGAAGATCCTAAGATGGAACCACCCATTTCAAGTATATTGACAACTGATTCAGGTTTAAGATCCATTATCTCATGGCCGTATTTTGGAATAAAGCCCTGGAGACCGTATCTTATACCATAGATATTCCGGACCCCGTAACTGTAATGAAGTTCCAGAACTATTGAACGAATTATATCATTCAGACCAGGGCATAGCCCGCCGCATGTTACAATTGCACACCTTAGTTTGCCGGGATCGAAAAATATTTTGCTTCTGGGACCAGCCATTTCAAATGATGTGGGTATTTCCCCTGCCTTGACTGTTTTTATAAGCCTCTCAAATTTTACGTCTATTAATACCCTGTCATTATCGGAAACAAAATTTTGACTTTTTGCGCTTTTTTCCCATCTGCTAATCGGTGATAATATTTCTGGATCACCTAAAGTCTCTATTTCTGTGTCGATGGAATTATAATCCATAACCAACCTCAACTGTTTTTACTTACCATTAAATTTAAAATCACCTTTACCTAATATATCGTGGAGATGCAGAATACCCTCAACTTTTCCAATTGAATTAGTTGTTGGGAGGATAGTTATCTGATACTGTTCCATTATGTTAAGTGCATCGTAAGCCGGAGAATCAGGGCTGACAGTTCGTGGATTTTTTGTCATAACATCTTCGACTGTAAGTTCAAACATATTCTTTTTCTTTGCAATAATACGCCTTATATCACCATCGGTTATTATACCTGTAAGGATTTTATCTTTTGTTATTACAAGAGTCGTTCCCAGTTCAAGACGATTGATTTCATCTATAGCGATTTCCATGCTTGTTCCCGCAAAAACTCTTGGCACAGCCTCTCCTGTCAGCATGATATCTTTAACTTTACTGGAAAGCCGCTGACCCAATATGCCTCCTGGATGAATTTTTTTGAAATCGCTGGGTTTAAAATGTTTTTTGTTAATAAGGACAACAGCAAGCGCATCCCCCATTGCAAGCATGGCGGTTGTGCTGGCAGTAGGTGCAAGGCCTAAAGGGCATGCTTCTTTTTCGACACCAACGTTAATTACTATATCACTGTGTTTTGCCAGGGTTGAATGTATATTCCCTGTAAAAGCTAAAACCTTGCACCCTATCTTGCATATGCTTGGTAAAAGGATATTAAGCTCATCGGTTTCACCACTGTAGGAAAGAGCAATAAATATATCATCCTTACATACTATGCCAAGATCTCCGTGCATGGCTTCAACAGGATGTAAAAAAATTGATCTTGTGCCTGTGCTGTTCAGGGTGGCTACGATCTTTCTGCCCACTATTCCGGATTTGCCGATACCACCTACTATTACACGACCCCTGGAATTGAAGATAAGTTCCACCATCATAGAGAAATTATCGTCAATTCTGTCTGTCAATCCAAGTATGCCCTCTGCTTCTATTTTAAGAACCTCAATTGCTTCTTTAATTATCATATATATTATTTCCTTTCATCTCTCATTTCTACCTATTTTCAATGCTAAGGGCTAAACGCTAATGGCTAACCGCACAGGTTGCAATTATTCAACACAGTCTGCCATGTGAAATCATGTTTGCTTTTATTTAACCGGGGTCAGCTACGCAAGTCCCCGGATATTTATTCCAGCCACTTTTCCTGTGGTATGAGTAGAAAGTCCTGCAGAGGAATCCCCTGGGCTCCTACAAGCAATTTTCTTTTAACATTAAATTCTTTTGAAAAAGCCTCAATACCAGGAATACTTGTTTTCCGGAGGTTGCTTTTTACCTCGATGGCGACCAGATTATTCCCTTGCCGTAAAACAAAATCTACTTCTCGATTGCGGCTTGAGCAATAAAAAACTTCTGCCATAGTATCCTTAAGTCCATTGACCAGTGTGGCGCCGACCGCCGATTCAACCAATCTGCCCCAGTATTCAGGATTACTTTTGGCTTCGGCAAGAGTAAGTTGTGACGGTGCTGTCATAAGAGCAGTATTGAGCACCTGGAGTTTTGGAATAGATGCCCGCTGGCGAATTTTCTGTCCCGCATATTTAGGCAAACCCATCAACAATCCCGCTCCTTGAAGCAGATTTAAATAATTAGCAAGAGTGGTGGTATTGCCGGCATCCTGAAGCTGTCCCAGCATTTTTTGATATGAAAGAATTTGTCCTGAGTATGTGCAACCAAGCTCAAAAAGACGACGAAGAAGAGCGGGTTTATCCACCCGTTTCATAAGCAGGATATCTCGTGAGACCGTGGTCTCTATAAGAGAATCCATAATATAATTAGACCACCGTTTGTGATCATTGATCAAATCCGCAGAACCAGGATATCCTCCATAGAAAATATATTGCTCAACGTTCCATCCAAAGGCCTTGCGCATTTCCGAAAAAGACCAGTGGGTAACAGGGATAGTCTCAAACCGTCCAGCAAGACTTTCTGATAGTCCACTCTGTATTAGAAGAGGTGAAGAACCGAGTGCAATCACATACAGCGAAAGACCTTTTGCGGAATCTTCATCCCACAGGCGCTTAACCGTTTCAGACCATCCAGTAATCTTCTGAACCTCATCGAGAACAAAAAGTGCCTTATTGTTTTTTTTATGCGCGCTGTTTCCCATTGTTGTTCAATCCATGAGGCGCTTTTCAAAGTTGGTTCATCTGCTGAAGCATAATGGCTTGGCATACTAATTTCATCAATAAGCTGGCGAGCGAGGGTGGTCTTGCCGGTTTGCCTGGGGCCTGACAAGATCTGAATAAAGCGCCTTGGTTCGGAAACTCTGTCAAAAATAACTTTATAAACTTGTCTCTTAAACATCTATATTATCCAATAGTTAACAAATTACTCAATATTATGAGTAAATTTACTCAACGTGTTGAGTATTTGTTTAATTACCCCGTCAACTTATAAACTAATGTACCCGCAAGTCCGCTGTTTCATGTTCGATTCTTCTCATGCAGTTTTTCACGGGGACGGTCCAATACAGGAATGTCTGAAATTTTCTTCGTCACTGCTCCCCCTTTTCTTGAAGGAACTCTTATGTCAGTTTTTTAAATTGAACTCTCAGAACCTTCCCTGCCTTAATATGCCTTTCATACGTTTTCTGATAATGCCTCGGATAGAGATTTCTTTTTCTGTACCCGGTATCGAGCAAGGCTTTTTCAACGCTGATCGACTGGTTATCGAGCTTCATATATGCAATCAGCTTTATTGCTGCTGCATCACAACTACAAAATATTACATCTTTTTTCGCGTTTATCATGTATGCAATCGACTCCAGTTCACCAGCATCAATACCAAGTCGTGCTTCTTTCGCTTCATTCCGCCCATGCATCAAGCTATCGATATCAACATTGTCTATGATTGTAACTGTATCTCTTATGTATATCTCTTGCCGTTGTCCGTCTTTTTTAAAATACTTTGTCTCGCCAACAACTGTCCTGGTCACAGACATTTCATAAGCTTTTATGAATTTTTCAAACAAGCCGAGAGTATGAAGATCCATGATCACATCGGCATCAAGCAACAGCAATTTTTTCATAGTTCTCTTCCACAAATCCTGCTTTAGCAAGACAATCATCTACTTCAGCCCTGTCGATTTCGAGATATTCCGCAAAAGTGCCGCGCGATATCTTGCCTTCCATCAGGCACCTGCATGCAAGAGATATATAACGAGCGGGGAATTTAGATGGCTCAAATTTCTCATACAAACCTTTACGTATCGTGCGGTCGAGATCTCTGAACCTCGGATCACCAAGTATTTTTTTCACCTGCGCCGGCTTGAGTTTTTTTAGATTCACAAGCCTCCATGAGATCGCTTCCGTGGACGCACCAAAATCCTTGGCAATTTCTATGAGATCCACTTTTTTGATTTCACTATTCCGGACAATTTCTTTGAGAGTCCCCATAAGATGAATTTCAGGAAGAAGCAGGCTTGACGCAAAGATGTCAGCGTATTGTTCCGGTCTGGTCTTTTTCGTACCATCACCAATCTCTTTAATAGAAAAGACATCCCACGTTATTATATGAAACAATTCATGAGCCAAATCAAAATTTCTCCTCCATGGCGCATCATTTAAATTAATGAGGATACCAACACCTAAGGCATTGTCCACAATGCTGGCACCTGAAAGGCCGCCATCCAGAGGTAAATGTAGGATTTTAAAACGAAGATTGTTTTCGAGCACATTAAGTAGATTCGAGGCAGGCCGTGAACCCAGGTCCATTATTTTGTGAATGTGACTACCAAGTTTATCCGCCATTGCAAAACCATCGCCCGCAAAATCATCACGGCCAAAGGGTGATCGAATTTCCGTCCAGCTCTGCTTCAGACCGAGGAGTTCTTCTAAAGTACTGTATCGTTCGAGAAAGGAAAGAAATAGTCGTTGCTCTTTGGTCACATCCCTTGTTTCTATTTTTCTCCATAAGGGTGTCGGTTCAGGAATAACTGTTGGTTCAAAAAAATAATCCAGACTTCTGCCGTATAAACGGGCTATCTCGATCAGTTCACCAGCACTGATGTTTCTATCGCCTTTTTCTATTGACGATAAGGTCTGGTAATTTTTGAATCCCAATTGTTGCGCTGCTTCAGCGATGGAAAAGCCCGCCGATTTTCTGGCTTCTACAATCCTTTGATGCAACGCACCTACCATTTTTTGGGGTTTCATGAGAACCTCCCTAATAAAAACATCTTATATTTATTTTGCATATTTAATATTATAGATAAGATATTCTTATGCCAGTGTCAACCCTTATAATGACCGCAAAAGTACATTACCTTTGCTGTAATTCGTATATTACGTAAATAAAAAAATACGGAATGTATTTTTAAAAATATTTTATCAGGGACAAAATACGTGCTTTATAGCAAACTCAATTATCGTATAATTGAAATATGTTATCATATCACTAAGTTATGACTGATCGACAAGCCTTGGTCTTGTTGTTTTCCTTTTGATTTTGTTTTTTGGCTTTATATTCAATTTAGACCGTTCTTCCTTGATGCGTTTCAACAATTCCGTAGCAGGCTCGTCGGTCGAGTCCTGTGGTACGAGTTCGCCGCGGAAGGCTTTAGCAAGGATAGATTGGGTGAGTTTGTCAACATAGGTTCTGGCTTTTTTATAGCGTTCTTCAATCTGGTCGGCGATTTTGAAGAATGCTTCTACAAGGCGGACGATTTCTTGTTGCTCTGCAAGAGGTGGAATTGGCAAGTGAAGAGATGCAACTTGTGGCTGACTCACTGTTGCCATCCCAACAGTTTGTTTTGCTTTTTCCCTAAATACATCTCTGACAATTCTGGTCATAAAACAATAATTTACATAATCAGGCAAAATACTATTTTCAACGAGCCCCAGTCTAATTTTTTATTTTCAAAAACTACAGGTTCGCTGGTCTGCTTTATAATCGCAGCTTTTCCTACTACATCAAAATATTTGACATGCTCCAGCGTCTTTTTGAATCGATCAAGCAATGCATAGCCTGGTTCATTTGTAAAAAAGGTTGTGTCGGTAATCATCTGACTCTTTCTTGTTATATTGAGTAACGTCTATCCAGAAATGCGGTTCGTACTTTGGACGATTTTAATTATAAAATTTCAATATCATGCGCACAATCCAGGGTCAAATCACAAATTTTCCCACCTGAGACCGCTTTTTGAATTATTCTGTTCGATGGCGCTGCCAATTTTTAGTTGACAATCAATTTTTAGTTGATTATATACTTCGTCTGCTTTTCTGAAAGTATTTCTTGAAGGCCGGGGAACTTAATGTTCCTGAGGCTTTTTTTTTGGGTTTAATCTGACAAAAAGGAGGTGGTTAAATTGGTTTGTTCAACTGTTAGAGAAGGTATGAATTGCCCATTTATGACTGCAAAGGGATGTAATTACAATGGCGGGATTTGCCATGAGATCGATGAAAAATGTAAAGGATGTAACCGCAGTACTGAATTTTCATCTGGATGGTACTGTACTGTATATCCGGATCCATCTTTAAAATGGAAAAATGGGGACTGTAACTTCGCTTCTCATGTTTCTGCAGCATCAAATGGTACAAAAGCAAAGCTTAATCCATTAAAGGCATCCAAGAGAAGGAACGGATAATGTTGCTTTCGATCTACAGATAACCCCGCTCAATTAAAGAGCGGGGTTTATTTATTTTATATCTTCCTGATTTTTAAAGCTCTTTTCCCTTGACATTTTTCTCATCTAACCTGTAAGACCACTAAGTCGTCAAGTAAAAATAACTTATACATCTTGCTTGTCCTTTTGCTTGTTTTCTGTGTTCCGTCAAGGCTTACATAACTCGTTATGCGCGCCTTAACGCGCCTTGAAAACAAATAAAATTACGGCACAATCTGTACAACTTATTTATACTCGGCTCCTAAGATACAAACTCATAACGCTTTAATTTTTTATCATACCTGAAGCTCACCCATAGCAGGTTTGTTTCATAAAGCCATGACCGGAGGTTTTATTATTTATGAATCCTATTGCGATACAGCTTAATAATATTATAGATAAAGGGAATCCCTATATAATGGGAATGCTGTCTAAACTTGGTAAAAATCTTTTTTTCCCAAAAGGTATTTTGAGCCAGAGCGCAGAGGCAAAGGAAAAAGCCTATAAGATTAACGCAACAATCGGTATCGCTAAAGAGCAGGGTAGAACCATGCATTTTGCTTCAGTTGTATCGTCGATAAAGGAAATTCGTCCCAGAGAGTCATTAACCTATGCTCCATCATTTGGCATTCCTGCCTTAAGAAAGATATGGCAGAATTCTCAATTTGAAAAAAATCCTTCTCTATCCGGCAAATCCATAAGTATGCCTGTGGTTACATGTGGTATTACTCATGGCATCAGTGTATTTGCAGATGTCTGGGTGGATCCGGGTGACGTTATAATATTACCAGACATGATGTGGGGAAACTACAACCTTATTTTAAATGTTAGAAAAATGGCAAGAATCAGCAAATATCCTGTCTTTTCAGAAAAAGGGGGATATAATCTTAAGGCCTTTGAGGAAAAGGTAAGGGATGAGGCAAAAAAACATGAAAAGATCATAGTTTTTCTTAATTTTCCGCATAACCCTACCGGATATACTCTTACCGAGAAAGAGGCAGACAGCATAGTTAAAACTCTTATTGATGTTGCAGAAGAGGGAACAAATATAATAGCTGTGTCTGATGATGCTTATTTTGGACTTTTTTACGAAGAAGAAATATTAAAAGAATCTATATTTGCACGTCTTAATGGGCAGCATCCCAGGCTTCTTGCTGTAAAGCTTGATGGCGCAACAAAAGAGAACTTTGTTTGGGGCTTGAGAGTAGGTTTTATTACGTACGGATGTCAAACTGAAGATGATCCCGCAAATATTTATGATGCTCTTGAAAGAAAAACCGCCGGAGCTGTGAGAGGCTCCATATCCAATGCATCACATCTTGGCCAGTCTATAATATTAAAGTCTATGCAGCATGTAAAATATCCTGATGAGAAGATAGAAAAGTTCGAAATACTTAAAAATAGAGCAATGCGAGTTAAAGAAGTTCTTTTGGATTCCAGATACAAAGATGCCTGGGATGTTTATCCCTTTAATTCAGGGTACTTTATGTGTATCAGACTAAAGCGGGTTGATGCTGAAAAGCTCAGGCTTCATCTTCTGGAAAAATACGGAGTCGGGCTTATTTCCATGGGAGAATCCAATTTAAGAATAGCCTTTTCATGCCTGGAAGAGGATGATATCCCTGAGTTGTTCGATATCATATTAAAAGGGATTGAAGATTTAAGTGCAGGGGTCGGGGATTAGTGGTTATAAGCGATAGGTTGTTTTTGCCCAGGAGGGACTAAAAAAAATGGACATCGAACATCCAACATCGAATGTTGAATAAAGTATTCCGCCAATTTATAAACTGGCGGAGCGAAGCGATTTCATCATTCGATGTTCAAAGTTCGATGTTGGACGTTCATCTTTCAAAACAACCCCGTATGGCATAAATGCGACCTGTGAACCTTTACAAAATATAGACTTTCAGATAATTAATTTCACAAGGCCAGAAGGAGGAAGGCATATTAGTTATACGTCGACGACTGATAACACAGTGAAATTATTTATCTGAAAGTCTATAACTTAGCGCTTATGGGATCAGTGATTAGTGATCAATTTAAAAAAATCTTTCAGTCCGTTACCGGCAGAGAAAGATCTGTCAATATAGCTCTTGCCGGCAAGTGGACTCTTTATTTTATAGCAATTGGCGTTATTGCGGGTCTCGGCTCAATTGTTTTTCATTATCTATGCCAGCTTGGAATTCATTTTTTTATGGATTTTATAGCTGGTTATAGACCTTCGTTCCCTGCCGGTGAGCATCATCCTTTGTCACCAACAACGACACCCTTTAATAGATGGATTCTGCTTTTTCTTCCTGCTTTTGGAGGAATTCTGAGCGGCTGGCTTGTATATTCATTTGCACCGGAAGCAGAAGGACATGGAACAGATGCCGCCATTGATTCCTATCATAGAAAAGGCGGCTTTATGCGAGGCAGGGTTCCAATTATAAAAACCATAGCTTCGGCCATCACTCTTACAACAGGAGGTTCAGGAGGCAGGGAAGGTCCTATAGCTCAAATTGGAGCGGGATTTGGTTCATTTCTTGCAACAAAGTTAAAGCTTTCCGACAGAGAGCGCAGGATAATGATGGCTGCCGGCGTGGGTGCCGGTGTAGGAAGTATTTTCAGGGCTCCTCTGGCAGGAGCACTTTTTGCTGCCGAAGTCCTATACAGAGATCCTGAATTTGAGTCGGAAGTTATTATACCTGCGGGGATTTCTTCTGTTGTTGCCTATTGCGTGTTCTGCCTGGTTTTTGGCTGGGGGTCTCTGTTTGAGTCGCCGGATTTTAAATTCCGCAATCCGCTGGAATTGGGGCCTTATACCGTTCTCGCCCTGGTGCTTGTGGGCATGGGCATTTTTTATATTAAATCATTTTACAGTATAACCAGATTTTTTAAAACATTACATGTTCCAAATCACATAAAACCGGCTATCGGAGGGCTCTGTACAGGCATAATAGGTTTCTTTTTGCCTCAAACTTTGGCTTTTGGATACGGTTTTGCTCAGAAAGCGATTTATAATGAGCTGACGATACCTTTTTTGCTCTTTCTTGCAGTCGGCAAAATTTTAACAACATCATTTTCTATTGGTTCCGGAGGAAGCGGTGGTGTTTTCGGGCCTTCGATTGTAATCGGTGGAGCAGTCGGCGGTGTGGTTGGAAAAATTTTCAATCAAATTATGCCCGGGGTCTTAACTCAGCCCGGAGCCTTTGTAATTGTAGGTATGGCCGGCTTTTTCACGGCTGTTTCAAATACTCCTATTTCAACTATTATATTTGTAAGCGAGATGACTAATTCTTATCATTTGCTTTTGCCGAGTCTTCTCGTTTGTTCTGTGTCTTACCTTGCAGCCCGGAAATGGACTATTTATGAAAAGCAGGTAAAAAGCAAGATAGATTCTCCTGCACATGCAGGAGATTTTTTTGTAGATATTTTGCAAACAATTAAGGTGAAGGATTTAATGCACCTTGTGAAAAAAGTAAATCTGATTCCTCAGGACATGCCTTTTTGGGATTTTAAGGAGTTTTTTTCAAAAACAAAGCAGCATTATTTCCCTGTTATGGACCAATACGAAAGACTTGTCGGAATATTTTCCAGTACTGATATCAGAGAAGTACTCTTTTCGCAGGAGATCGAACAGCTTGTTGTAATGCAGGATATTGCTACACCTGATATAATTGTAGCTACAGCCTCAGAAGATCTTAACTCTGTACTTAGAAAGTTTACCATAAAAAATATAGACAGCCTTCCTGTAGTTAAAGATGATGACCATGGTATTCTTGTCGGAATGCTGAACAGGAGAGAAGTAATATCTTTTTACAATCAGCAGGTACAGAAAATAAAGAATAAGGCAGAAAAATAGGTAGTCGTTCACGGCTTGAAACTTGAAATTGGAAAGTAGAAATTAGGGAGAGATTAAAATTAGAAATTGGGAAGAACAGTACAAAAGCATGAAGGCCAAATTTCCAATTTCCAATTTCAATGTTCCGTAAACGCTTACAAATCTTGTTTATCCTGTTATCCTGTCAGATTCTTTTTCAAAAGGCCAAATTGTTACTTAATATTTGACCTGAATTAAAAAAAGACCGTGAGGAGGCGCTGTAGCTCCGGCTTTATTGCGGTCCATGGAAAGAAGTATTCGCTTGAAGTCGTCAGGTGTGATTTTGCGAAGCCCTACATCTACAAGAGTAC
>Ga0164313_10002273_pt1 | contig 17223 bp, 17 predicted proteins | sample GuaBasSedimGuay4_FD_113735 | JGI IMG/M metagenome (GOLD analysis project Ga0164313, IMG submission 113735) | Subseafloor sediment microbial communities from Guaymas Basin, Gulf of California, Mexico - Guay4, Core 4569-4, 0-3 cm | ecosystem: Environmental > Aquatic > Marine > Hydrothermal vents...
CGCATCTCGCATCTCGCATCTCGCATCTCGCATCTCGCATCTCGCATCTCGCATCTCGCATCTCGCATCTCGCATCTCGCCCTACCGCTTACACAGCCTCGAACCCCTCGTCTTTGCATCGCCGGTTGCCTTGAGGAAGCGTTTGGTGAGGCCGCGCACCATCGTGTCGATCGTCTTCTTTGAAATACCGTTTCCGTTGTTGCTGGGAATCGGGATCTGAGCGGCGGCAAGGGCGTGGTGACCACCGCCGAAACCCCGTCGGCCGCCGAGATTGCGTGCGATGCGACCAGCGTTCCCTTCGCGCTCGCTGGTGCGCAAGCTGAGGTGGATCCAATCGTCGACGACCCCGATGCACATGGTCCAACGGACATCTTCGGCCCGGAGCAGGAGATCGGCGATCTCGGCGACCATCTCGGGCGAGTCGAGCTCGCCGAGGAACGACACGATGCGGTCGCCGTAGAGCTTCGCCCGGTCGAGGGCGATGCGGAGCTGCGAATAGTAGTTGTGCGGCAGGGGCGCCTGGACTATTCGTCCCAGGACGCGTGCGTTGGCCAGCGGGTAGAGGCCGAGGTAGGCCTCCACATCAGCCTTGGTGCTCTCACGACCGAGATCCTGGGTGTCGGAACGGATGCCGTAGATCATGGCGGTGGCCAGCCGCGTCGGTATCTCGATCTGCGCTGCCATGAGGTACTCGTAGAGCATGGAACAGGTGGCGCCGTATCGGCTGCGAACATCGGTGAAACGGGCAGAGCGGGTCAATCGGCGAATGGGGTGGTGGTCGATGACCACATCGAGCCGTACCGAAGGGTCGAAGTTGACGTTGCCGGCGCCCGGTTGGGCGTCCACCATGCCGAGGCGGTCGAAGCGCTCGAGATCGAGCGTCTCGAGCTCGCGAGTGTTGAGGCGCAGATAGTCCAGCAGGGCCACGTTTTCGGCTCGTCCGACCGCACCCGCGTGGGCCACCGAGCACGCGATGCCGTGGATCTCGTTGGCGATCTCGCGGAGCGCCGCCGCGGCGGCGATGGCGTCGGGATCGGGGTTGTTCTGCATGACGATGAGCATGGTCTTGGCGCCGTCGAGAACCGACCAGAGCCTCGCGAGCCGGGTCGCCGGAGTGATGCGGCGCGCCATCAGGAAGGCGTTCCCGCGCGCTGTCGACGGACCTCAATTCCTTGGTGAGCGGTACTCATCGGGCGAGAGTATATCCCGGACCGGGATTGGGGGGCTTTTTGCGGGTCGGAGAGGCACCTCAATCGCGCGATTGACGAGAGAGCATCGCACGGAGGAACCGCAGATAGCGCAGATGGACGCAGATGACATCTCACCCTGAGAGAGGGACTCCAACGACCTCCATACACGTGTCACCCTGAGCGAGCGAGTCCTCCGCTTCCCACCATGTCACCCTGAGCGAGCGAGTGCCGCCGAGCGAGTCGAAGGGTCTCCTCCGGGTTGGCGGGGCGGGGCCTGCAGGGGGTTGGGGGAAACCGTGGATCAGGTTGGCTCCCGTCCCGGAACCCCGGCCTTCTGGGCCGCCTTCGGCGACCCAGCGTCGCACCATCGGCGTGGTCGTGAGGAGGATGATTGAAGGGCTGCGACCACGCCGATGATGCGGCGACGGCCTGCCTCGTGGCGTGAGGAGGTGCACCGGATCGTCCCGCCGCGAGGGTTGCCCCCCTAGGAGTTTTTCGGGACGCGAATGGACCGTGAACGTTGGGGCGAAGAAAAACTCCAAGGACGGCACGCCCCGGTGGGGGGTGTTTTCCGCGTGCTCGGATGCGGATTGACTCGGGAAATGATCGTCGGTGAACCCAATGGGGGATTGAGTAATCGCGATGGCACCGGATGATTTCCCAGGATTACCATGCCTCGAAGGCATGAGGAAACGCGATGAGGCAGGTGGATCCAGGAAACGCGGGGGCGCGCTACCTGGATCGGTTTGAGTGGCGCCGGTACCCGCATCGCGAGTGAGATTGCGATCCCAGCTGCCTCGGTCGCTTTGTCGAGTGCATCGAAGCCGTTTCGGTTGCCGTCGCGGAACGGACGCGCGAACGGGATGTAGAATACCCACACGGAGGTTCTGTGATTCGACGCGGGTGGTTCCTGACCTTGTCAGCGGTGGTGGCCTTGGCTCTCGTGTGTGTTCTGATTCTCGGATCGGTGCGGTTCGGCATCGCCAGAAGCCGATTGCCGGAACGAGGGATGAGAATCGAGTGGTTGCCGAGCTGTCCCTCGGAAACCGAGATCCGATTCGACACCTACGGGATTCCGCACATCAAGACCGACGACGAAAAGGCTCTCTGGTTTGCGCAGGGCTATGTTCACGCCCGCGATCGGTTTTTCCAGATGGAGCTCGCGCGGCGGGTGGCTTCGGGGCGACTGGCAGAGATTCTGGGTCCCAGGGCCCTCGCGAGCGATCGCAGGATGAGAACCTGGAGGCTGGCCTCATCGGCGCGGCGGCAGGCCGCGCTCCTCGACGCCGAATCCCGTTCGGTCCTCGACGCCTACACCGCGGGGATCAACGCCGCACTCGAGCAATACGGCACGTGGATTTCGCCCGAGATCTGGATGATCGGGATGGAACCGGAACCCTGGCAGCCGGAGAACTCGCTCGAGATTGCACTGCTCCTCCAACTCGATCTGAGCTGGTCCATGGGTGAGGAGTTTCAGCGCGCCATCCAACTCACTCGCCTCGGACGTGAAAGCGCCGTCGAGCTTTGGGGGTGGTCGCCGACCGAAGCGAGAGCGTGGATCCCACCAGGCGAGATCGAGATCTTCGCACGCGGTGAGGACGAACCGATTCGTTCGCCGCTGTCCGGAGTCGGGTCCAACAGTTGGGCGGTGTCACCGGAGAAGACTCGCACGGGGAGGGCCCTCCTGGCCACCGATCCCCACCTGGTCGTCAACCTCCCCGGACCCTTCTCCCTGATCCATCTGAGCGGGCCCGGCATCCACGTCGTGGGCGCGTCGGTCCCCGGTACCCCCGGGGTGCTCGTCGGGCACAACGAACATGTGGCGTGGAGCTTCACAGCTGCCATGTTGGACGATCAAGATCTCTTTCTCCTGACTCTGGACGAGGGTGAGGAGAACGAACTCGTGGACGGAAGCTGGCTCAGACTGAGGACCGTGACCGAGGAGATCCGGGTGCGCTGGCAGGACGATCCGGTGGTACTCAAGATTCGCATGTCGGAGCACGGACCGCTTGTTCGTGATGACGGTCAGGCCCTGGCGCTGTCGTGGACCGGGCTGTCGGGGACCGGGATGGTCAAGGCGTTGATCGATCTCAATCGTGCGGTCAGTGTCACCGACGCCGCGCTGGCATGGAACGGAGTCATCGGGCCGTCGTTGAACCTCGTCGCCGCTGACACGGCGGGCCACATCCTCCAGCAGGTGGTTGGTCTGGTTCCGGATCGCGGTCGGGGCGCGGGAAGGCTTCCCGCTCCCGGCGCCGATTCGCGTTGGGGCTGGCGGGGCTTCCTTCCCATGGGGCGGAATCCACGAAGCCTGGACCCCCCGGGGGGCGTATTGGCGTCGGCCAACCACGACCTTTGGAGCGAGGGAGACCACCCCGCCCGGTCGGCACTGCCGGGAGATTTCGCATCGCCGTGGCGGGTCCGACGGATTCGAGAGACCCTCGAAGCGCGTGATGACTGGGGTATGGCATCGACCCTGGAGATGCAGCGTGATGTGGTGTCCCAACGAGCCATCGCCATGCTCAAGCTCATGCGACAGGATCTGGTTGACCACGGCGGGGCGAGTGCCTCGGCGCTGCTCGATTGGGATGGCAGGATGAGCGAGGATGCCATCGCCCCCCTGCTTTTTTCTCAGTTCCTGCTGGATCTCGGAATCGCGGTTGGGGCGGATGAAATGAATGGTCGGAGATCGCCCGGTTCCGGGTTGGACGCCGAGGCTCTCGTGCGCTTGTTGGCCGGCGGCCTCGGTGATAGCTGGTGGGACGACGTCACCACACCGAAGACCGAAGATCGGGCCGATGTGATGCGACGCACCCTCGACGTCCTCGATGCGTCGGCCTCGGAGCGGAGATGGGGAGAAGCTCACCAGGTCTTCTTCAAACACCCCCTCACCGAGGTTCCGGTGGCCGGACGCCTGCTTGCCGGAGCGTGGAATCGGGGACCCATCGCGTCAGCTGGCGACAATGTGACCATCAACGCGACCTATTGGAGCGATCGGCGGCCGTTTGCGGTGGCGGCCATGTCGGCGCTGCGCTTGGTCACCGATGTGGGGAACTGGGATGAGTCGATGGCGGTCATGCCTCTCGGGCAGTCGGGGCGGCCGTGGTCGTCCCACTATGCCGATCAGCTCCAGCTCTTGCGGAGCGGCGGGGCATTTGCGCTACCCTTCAGCGACGCGGCGGTTGAAGCGTCGGCCGAGGCGAGGATGACGCTGAGACCGGGGCAATGACAGACACTCAATTATCAATTGTGAATTATGAATTATGAATTGAGACACAGAAGTTCATGAGTGGTTCTCTGGCAATTGTTGTTTGTGGGCCTCAACTCGAGGTCGCGTTCAAGGGACCGGAGCAGGCCGTTGCATCATTTGTACGCCTGGCAGGAGTGTCGCCCCGTTCGACCCTGGTTCTGGCGGCCGCCGATCTACTGGTGGAGGATGCCGGACTCGAGCCATCGGCCATCGATCGGGTGCTCGTCAGCCGGGGGCCGGGATCGTTCACCGGGATCCGCGCCGGAATCGCGACGGCTCAGGGACTGGCGGCGGCCACGGGCGCCGAAATCGTCGCCTATGATTCATTGCTCGTGCAGGCGGCGCGGTGCGGTGGAGCGGCCGTGGTCTGGACGGCTCAGCCGGGTCGCCGGGGCGAGGTCTACGGGCAGGCCTTCGAGGTTGTGCAGGGCAAGGCGCCGGCACCTCGTGGTGTTGTCGAGGTCTTAGCCATCGAGAGCTTGGGTGAAGAGCGACAGTGGATTGCTTCGGACGCCCTTAATCTGGAGAACGCGCATCGCGCAACTCCGGTCAGGAGCGCTGCCGAAGCCCTGCTCTTGCTCGACGGACTCGGCGCCCAACCACAACCTGTAGAACCGCTCTACGTCGAAGGCCCTCCGATCCAACCGCCAAAGGCAAAATGAGCCCAGGGCCGCGGTTCACCCTGAGAGAGGTGCAGCCGGGGGATGCCCGAGAACTCTCGGCTGCCGAGGTCGCCTGTTTCGAGGATCCCTGGCCCGAGTCGTATTTCCTGACCGAACTCTTCGCATCAGGCCGCTTCCACCGGGTGCTGGTGGACGCCCATGGCTCTCTGGCCGCCTATCTCTTCACCGCCTGGAAGTATCTCGATCTTCACATCCTCAAGGTGGCGACCCTGCCCGTCTTCCGGAGACATGGCCTGGGGCATCGGTTGATGGTGACCGCCGAGGAACACGCGACCCAGATGGTGGGCGAGACCCTCACCCTCGAGGTTCGGATGAACAACGGCGCAGCCATCGCCATGTACGAGTCAATGAGCTATGAGCACATCGGCATCCGTCCCGAATACTATGCCGACGGAAGCGACGCGCTGGTGATGGCGAAGTCAATTCGTCGGACGAATTGAAGTGGCGCGTCGGACGCGCCAAACCGGACGCGCGGACCGAAGCCGTACCGGTAGCGAGTCGCGTTGCGGTCATGCGGACCGACATCGCTCCGGTAGCCAACGGCATGCGGAGAACGCGGAACCGGTGCCTGGACAATTCGTCGGACGAATTGTGATGGCGCGTCGGACGCGCCAAGCCGGACGCGCGGACCGAAGCCGTACCGGTAGCGAGTCGCGTTGCGGTCATGCGGACCGGTGCCTGGCTCCGCTCCCATCGCGTTCCGGGACGGCGGCGACGCCTGACTCCGCTCCCATCGCAATCTTGGACGCACGAATCCTGGCACCTCTCCCATCGTACTTTGGTTTGCGGGACCGGGTGATTGTGGCGCAGGCGTCCCGCCTGCGTTGATGGCGTTCCTGTCTCTCAAAACAACCGCGTGACGCCCGGCAAACCGTCGAAGTGGCGGTCGAAGCTGAGGATTCGGTCGATTCCGTGCTCGCGCATGACCGCGAGGTGGACGGCGTCCCGGGCGGTGAGGTCGGGGTGGCCGATGACGATTTCACGGGCCGCCGAGATGGTCTCGAGGGTGACCGGCAAAACCTCATCGACGATCTCGAGGACGACGTTGAAGCACGGTTGAATGGCGTCGCGGCGGTTGATGGCGACATAGCGGTGGAGGATCTCCTGCAGGACCTCGGCATCGGTGACCAGCCGTTGGTTCTCAGCTATGACCCGCTCGAGGAGGCGTCGCGCATCCACCTTGTGCGGGTGCTCGGCGCCGACGAGGTACATGGGGACGTTGGAGTCGAGCAGGATCACTCGTCGGCCTCGCCGTAGCCGCGTTCGATCTCCGCCACCATCCGGTCGATGTCAGCGGTGGGGTAGGCGTGGCGGTCCGCCGCGCGGACGGCGGCGAGCTTGCGGTCGGCGCTGCCGCTTGACACCTCGCGTCGGGCCTGCCGGAGGGTTTCGCGAACCCACTGGGAAACCGTCATGCCTTGCTTGCGGGCAACGGCGCGGATGGAGTCGAGTTCGGTGTCCTCCATGACGACCTGGAGTCGAATACTCATGGTGTGAGTATAGTTGTAGTACGTACGTGAGTCAAGATCCTGAGGCGCCACTCCGGTCCGGACGCGCAGGCTAAGACCGTCGATGCGACACACCGCTCCCATCGCGCTCCGGGAAGGCGAGAACGCCCGGCACCGCTCCCATCGCGCTCCGGGAAGGCGACAACGCCTGGCTCGCTCCCATCGCATTCAGGGTCCGCGAGAACGCCTGGCACCGCTCCCATCGCGCTCCGGGAACGCGAAGCCCTACGGTCCCGCGACCGCCTGCAGCATCTTGTAGGCTCTGTTCGAGTCGGGCGGCAGATAGTCCGCGATGACCACCCAGCGGATGCGGCCGGCATCAAGACCACCGACGGCGACCTCGAAGGTGTAGCTCGCGGTCGCACCGTTATCGAGAGTGGTGATGGGGGAGGTGGCAGCCGCCTCCACCAGTGGGATCTCCGATGAGTTTGTCGGCTCCTCATAGACCAGCGCGGTGAGGGTGGCGTCGTTGGTAGCGGAGAGCGTCACTCCGCTGCCGTTGGTCAACTGAACCTCGAAAGTCAGAACACTGCCGTTTCGAGTTCCCTCGACGGTCATCATGGCTCCTGCGCTCCGCAAGAGCGCATCATCGACCATGCCCCTGTAGACGTGGGAGAAATCCTCCGAACCGTTGCTGATCCGGTGGCCGCTGTCGATAAGAACAAGCGGTAAAAAGATGTCTCCGCCGGTGTTGAATGCGTCGAACCATCGGTCGAGTCGGTTCCCGAGCGGGGCGTCCACATCCTGCTCGATGAAAAGTACATCTTGGTCTTCGTAGTCGGTCTTGAGCTGCTTGAGCACCGTCCCGGCGCTCGTACAGACGGGTCAACCGGGACGCATGAGCGACTCGAAGACCACCAACCGCTGGTCGGTTGCGAGAGGCTCGGGGGCATCATTCTGGCCGAGGATCAACACGGCGTCGCCGGAACCGTTGTCCACCACCGAGGCATAGGCGACGAAGCTCCCGCCTGCGGTGGCTGTCTGAACGACTGCGTAGCCGTCGGCGACATCTGTGGCTCCTGCGATGGAGAAGACGTCGTTGAACTGCCTGTGCTCGAAGGGCTTGAGATTCTTGCTGATGGTGCCTATCGAGCTTCCGTCGGCGTTGAAAAGGCCGATGTCGGCGCGGGTCGAGCCATCGTTAAGATTGACCAGCCCGAGGTTGCTGCGGAATCCGGCGGATGGATCGGGAGACCGAGAGAGTTGGATCAGCGTCGTCTGGTCGCCCGTGCCGATGCCGCTGCCGGCGTCCACGGCCGGGACGGTTTGGCCGTAGGTTCCGCCGGGGTCGTCGTTGTAGGTCCGGCTGGTGGCCGTGATCCTCCCTTCGGTGGCGGTGATCCTAAGCGCCGCGGTTCCGGTGAAACCGAACTCGGTGTCGATGACGTTGTCGAGCCGCATGCTCTCGTCTGCGCCGAGGGTGTAGGCGAGGGAGATCGGGTTGCGATTGTCGGCGCGACTTTCGAGGAGCTCGATGGTGAATGCCGCAGGCTCGCCGCCCTGGGCCTTGACCTGGAGATCCGTCCGCCACCGGGTCTGGTTGGCCCCCTCGACATTTGCCGAGGCCGGGATGTACAGGGTCTGGGCGGATGCCACGCCGGTCATGGTCAGTGCGGCTGCGATAGACAGGATCCAACGATTCATGAGACTCCTCCTCCGTCACCATTCCGGGAGTGTACCCCGGCCGATGAAGGTGGTCAGTCGAGGACCGCCAGGAATTCCCGGATCCCGTGACGGAGAATCACCGACCGGCTGATCCGGAAGGGATCGAGCCAACGCTCGACCTGGGCCGGTGGCGGGTTGGGGGCGGTGATCCGCTCCTCGGTGGTCGGCCGATAGACGAGATGCCCGGGCCCCTCGATCTCGAAATGGGTGGATGCAGCGGGCATGGTGTGGGCTGTGGTCGTCATGACGTGGACCCGAGTACCGCGTTCGGCCACCGCGGCGAGGTGGTGGGCGAGGATCGACGGCTGTTCGTCAGTGAGGTGATCGAGGATGTCCCAGGCGAGGATCAACCCGAAGGTTTCATCGCCGGATGGCGACAGGCGGTCGAGGAGAGAGACAAAGAAGCCTTCGTCGGATTCTGATGCCTTCTTCAGATCATCACCGCGCAACAGGTGGGCGATCCGCACGCCGCTGGCGAAGCCGGAGTAGAACTCAAGGTTGACCCGGCTTGCCGGCCCGAGATCGAGGACCCGGATCGGGTGCTCCGCATCGATGGAGGCGAAGATCTCGGCCAGGGCGGGGGAGTCATGGGTGGCCGAGTCGTTCTCGCCGCTCAACCGACCGACAACTCCTCCGCCGGCAGCCGCCTCGGCCGCGGCAGGCCGATGCAACCAGCCCATTCAGCTCGTCGCGGAGCCCTGGCTCGCGCCTGGTTTTTCAGCATCGATCTTGGGAGGCTTCGACGGGGTCGACGCCGGTTGACCCGTCGACATCCCGGGTTTGTTCCCCGACATGTCGATACTGCCGAGAAAGGAGGCGCCGTCTTCGAGCACGACCCGTGGGGAGACGATGTCACCGTTGACGGTCGATGAGGCCCGCAGGGCGACCTGCTCCTGGCCGCGGACATCCCCATTGACCTCACCCTCGATGGTGACGGTCCTGCCCGAGATGTTGGCCTTGACCCGGCCCTCCGGCCCGACGGTGACGTTGTGCTGTTTGAGGTTCACCGTTCCGTCGACCCGCCCCTGGATGTAGAGGTCCTCATCGCCGGTGACATCACCCTTGATGGTGATGGACCTGCCGATGGTGGCCTGATCCTGACCTTGAGGGGTTGGTTTCTTTGTGTGTTTCGGCGGTGACACGGTGCCGCTGACCGTGGTCACGTTCGTCGTCGGCTTCGACTCTTCATCCTTCTTCCACATGGGCCCTCCCTGGAAGTTGTTGGATCGAACAGTTTCCACCGTACTCAAGGAGAAGGGGGCCGAGAAGTGCTCCGGGTCACTCATTACCTCGATCCGGCATCCCGGTCATCTCCGCGGGCCGGACCCACTCGTCGAACTCCTCTCCGGTGGCGAGACCGAGAATCTGAGCGGCCTGGCGGAGGGTGGAGCGCAGGCGACCGAGACGCGGTAAACTGGTGGCTGTGATGCAAAGACTGGGTGAGATTCTGATCGAACAGGGCGTGCTCTCGTTGACCGAGCTGCACACGGCGTTGGAGACGTGTCATCGGACGGGCGGCAGGCTGGGGACTCAGTTGCTCGAGTTCGGCTATGTGGAGGAGAGGATGCTCCTCGATGCCCTCTCCAAGCAGCTCAAAGTTCCCAGCGTTGTCAAAATCAAACTCCTCCATTCGCCCCTCGAGGTGCGCAAGCTCCTTTCGGCGGCAATCGGTCGACGGTTGCAGGCGGTTCCGTTCGAACTCACCAGGAGCGGCGTCAAGGTGGCGATGACCAATCCCAACGATCGCGCGGCGCTGGAAGAGATCTCGACCAAACTGGAGAAGGACATCCTGCCCCATGTGGCCACCGAGACGGCTGTTCTCGCCGCGCTCGGAGGTGCCGAGAATGACGATGCCGACTGGTCTTCGAGTGTGGAACCTGCGGGGATCAAGGCCAGGAGGAGCGGTGATGTCGGGGGGTGGAGCCGGTTGTGGGACGTGCCCAAGTTCCGCTCGTCAACGCTCTTCCGGAAAGCGCCCCGGATCCCCGAGCGCAGCGATGTGCTGATCGCGTCGTTTCCGGATCTGACTACGGTTTCGGCCGATCAGGCGGCGTCATACGAACCACCAGTCGACGGCGAAAACTTTTCCGAACTCATGCATCGAGCGGATCATCGCGACGAAATCGGCGCCATCCTCGCCCGGTATACCGCGACGGTTTACGATCGCGTCTGCCTTTTCTCGGTCCACAAGAAGACCGTGTCCGGTTGGATGGCGCGCGGGCGCTCGGTGGTTCTCGAGGATCTGCAGAGCTTCAGTGTCTCGGTCGATGTGCCGTCTCTCTTCACCGATGTCGGTCAATCGGAGAGCTATGTCGGCGCGATTCTCGAGAATGCGGCCAACCGTGAGTTGGTCCAGGCGTTGGCGGATCCGGCGCCCATCGAGGTCGTGGCCATCCCCGTGAGGGTCAAGCAGCGGGTCATCGCTTATGTCGTGTGCGACGATCCAGGGCACCCAGCGGCGCAAGACCGGGTCAAGGACATCGTCATGGCCTGTCGCAAGGCCGGAGTGGCCTTCGAGGCCCTCATCCTGCGCAAGAAGCTCCTGAGCTGAGGCGAACTGCCGACTGGTGGTTGAACCTGCCGTAGGGTGGGGTTCACCCCACCTTCAGTCTCGCTCCCGTCGGATCGCCCGACCACGAAGTATAGGACTCTTTCGATCTCAGGCTCGCCCACTTTCAAGTGTGACGTCTTTGCGACTTCGTAGTGGCCTTTCTTTGCGTGCTTTGCGATTCAATCCTGTGATGAAGGCGATGGAATCTGCGTCAATCTGCGTGATCTGCGGGTAGTCTGTGATGGCGTGATGACTTTGTCCGTCTTGATCTGCTCTATCTGCGGTTTCCCCGCGCGATGAAACATCCAGCATCTCGCATCTCGCATCTCGCATCTCCTATCTCGTATCTCGCATCTCGCATCTCGCATCTCGCATCTCGCATCTCGCATCTCGCATCTCGCATCTCGCATCTCGCATCTCGATTATTGTGAATCCATGCACGAGTGAGCACTGATCGGTCGAAAGACCTGAAAAGAGGCGTATAATCCCCGCGAACAGGGAGGTGCCGATGCCGGCCTATGACAGTCTTGTCGAGATATTCGTTGAATTGATTCGAAGGGCCTCAACCGAGCTGCCCGCCGATGTCATCAAGGCCCTTGAAGAGGGCAAGGAAAAAGAAACTGAGAGCGGTCTCGCGGACAAAGCGCTGGGCACCATCCTCAACAACATCGAAATGGCTCGATCGACTTCGGCACCCATTTGCCAGGACACCGGCACCCCGGTCGTGTGGATCCACCACCCGGTGGGTGTGTCGACCCGGGCGTTGGCCGCACAGTTCGAGACCGCCGTGAATGAAGCGACCCAACGCAGATTCCTGCGACCCAATGCAGTGGATACGCTGACCGGACGAAACACCGGGACGGGCGCGGGACGCGGGATCCCCTTCATCCATTTCGAGGAGTGGGATGAGGAGAGGATCAAGGTGAGGATGATCCTCAAGGGTGGCGGTAGCGAGAATGTCGGCGCCCAGTACAGGTTGCCCGAGGCCCGGATCAAAGCCGGCCGCGATCTCGAAGGCGTCCGCAGAGCGGTGCTCGACGCCGTCTTCGAGGCCCAGGGCAAGGGATGCGCGCCGGGGGTCCTCGGTGTGTGCATCGGCGGCGACAGGGTCTCCGCCTTCGAAATGTCCAAACGGCAGATCCTCCGGCCTCTTGTCGATACCAACCCGATTCCGGAGCTCGCCGAACTCGAAGAGCGGCTCTTGAAGGAGGGCAACGAACTCGGCGTGGGTCCCATGGGCTTTGGCGGCGAGACAACCCTCCTCGCGGTCAAAATCGGAATCCTCGATCGTTTGCCCGCGTGCTATTTCGTCACGGTGACGTACATGTGCTGGGCTGACCGCAAGGCTGCGGTGAGCATCGATGAAGCAGGGGAGGCGACATGGCTGAGCTGAAGCTGCCGGTCAGTGAAGAAGAGATCCGCAAGCTCAAGGTCGGCGATTTCGTCGAGCTCACGGGCCGGATGATCACGGGGCGAGATGCGGCCCACAAGTGGCTCATGGAAGATGTCCGCGAGGATGTGTTGCCGTACATGAAGGACACGGTCATCTATCACTGCGGACCGGTGATCGCCGAGAACGACGACGGCACCTATGATTTCGTCGCGGCGGGTCCGACGACCTCCATCCGCGAAGAGCCGTATCAGGCCGATGTCATTGGTCGCTATGGTCTGCGCGGGGTGATCGGAAAAGGCGGAATGGCCGACAAGACACTTGCCGGGCTAGGTGAGCACGGTGCGGTCTATCTCCACGCCATCGGTGGCGCAGCCCAGGTGCTCGCGAGGGCAATTCCTAGTGTCGAGCGGGTCTTCATGCTCGACGAGTTCGGCGTGCCCGAGGCGCTCTGGGTCATCGAGGTCGACAAGTTCCCGGTGGTGGTCAGCATGGACTCCCACGGCAATTCGCTTCACGACAAGGTCGAGGCGGATTCGAAGGCAAAGCTGAGAGAGCTATTGGGCCTCTAGCGACGGCCTCCACGCGAATTGCGGTGGCGCGTCGGACGCGCCAAGGCGGGCATGCGGACCGAAGCCATCGATGCAACGCGACTCGTCGAGACCACGCGGGCCCGGTGCCTGGACAATTCGTCGGACGAATTGTGGTGGCGCGTCGGACGCGCCAAACCGGAAACGTTGGCTGGGGCCGCTGAAGTGACCCACCTCGTTGATGAGACGCGGGCCCGGTGCCTGGCACCAACTTTGTTGGCCGCCAACAAAGTTGCGTGCCTGGCTCCGCTCCCATCGCGATCCGGGAAGGCGAGAACGCCTGGCTCCGCTCCCATCGCGATCCGGGAAGGCGAGAACGCCTGGCTCCGCTCCCATCGCGATCCGGGAAGGCGAGAACGCCTGGCACCGCTCCCATCGCGTTCCGGGATGCGCTGGCACAGTCTGAGCTAGCATGGTATCTCGCATGAGATCCACGATCCGCACACCACTTCACGCGCCGGGCGCCCGCGGCTTCACCCTCGTCGAGGCGTTGGCCGCGTTGGGCATCTTCGCCATTGCGGTCCTGGTGGCCGCGGCGTTTCTCCAGGCGCACGCCACCGCCGCACGCCGCCTCGAGGTTCGATCGGCCCTGGTCCACGCCAGCGAAACGACCCTCGAGGAGATCCGCGCCGGCGTGCGGCCGCTGGTCTCCGCCAATCTCGATCTTGGGCGGGCCTTCGGGCTGCCGCCGAATTCCTCGCTGAGGACCACCATCAAGGTCGATTCCGGAGGGGTGAAAGATCTCTACCACGTGGTGGTGATCTCGAGATCGGCCGTGGCGGGCGATCCCATGAAAGTCGTTGTGGAGACCATGGTGTGGCGGCCGTGATGCGAACCGATGCACAACGCGGGACGACCCTGGTTGAACTTCTGGTGGCATTCGCCCTGCTGAGCACAATTGCGGTGCTCAGCGCCCAACTCGTCATCCAGTCGACCAAGCTCATCGACACCGCGGCTCGCGCGTCGCGGAATCCGGATCTCATCATCGCCACCGAATGGGTGCGGCGCGATCTGTATGAAGCGGTTGGAGTCGTCGGCGGCACCTTCGGCTGGACCGACTCTCCCATGGTGGCGGTGGCGCAGCAAGGGGGTTGGGTTGCCTACGCCATGGTGGACGGCGATCTCGTTCGGACCAACGCTCCTCCCGGCGCGGTGGCCACCGAGACGCGGGTTCTGCTCCGCGGGGTGATCGGTTGGCGGTGGCGGGTGGATGACGGGACCGCGGTTCGACTCGAGCTCAAGGCTTTTGCCAATCCGGACGCCCACAAGAACCTCACCGGTGCGGCGAGCTACCGGATCGATCGGAGAACCGAGAAGCTCACCCTGGCACTACGTGGTCGCCCGGGGGGCGCGAGATGGTGAGGTCGAGCCGTGAATCCGGGGTTGCGCTCATTTTCGCCATCGTCGCGCTGGCCATCGTCGCCTTCATGGTGGCGGTGGTCGCGGCGTCACTCCAACCGAGGATCATCACCCACACCCACCTCGAACGGACGGTTCGTCTTACCGCTCTGGTCGATGCGGCCATGGCCATGACCCTCGCCGAACTTGCAGTGGATCGGCACGCTTCCGGTGTCGGGGACATGATCCTCGGTGATGGCGTCATGAGTTCCACGGCGACTCAGGTGAGCCTTCACGAGGTCGAGATTGTGGCAGTCGGGCAGACCAGAAATTGGCGGTCCGTCGTCGTCGCCAGAGTCAACGTCGAGAACGGCCCCAAAGTCATCCGTTGGCACCGCTACCAGTCCCCGGAATAGTCCACCCACAACATCGGCTTGCTTTGGTGCTTGAACGGTCTTGCACCGCAGAGACGCAGAGGCGCTGTGAATTCGCAGTGCATCCCATGATTGACCCGGACTCCCTCATTCCTTCAATGCTGCGCCGAGCTTGTGATGGGTTTTCATTCGATTCTCCGCGGCAACTCTGCGTCCTCTGCGTCTCCGCGGTTTAATTGTGCGTACCTGCTTCACTTCGACCGGATCGACGTCAACATGCGGTTTTTGGGATCCCGGCTTTCGCCGATCGAAGAGACCCTGATCGCGGCCTCTTCACCAACCGGGCAACGGTTCTCGCACAGACCGCAGCCAGTGCAGAGTTCGGGGTCGATGAGCGGTTGCTGCACATCGATGGTGCGTCCCTCTCGGGTCCTGACCTGGGCCGGTTCGAGCCAAATGGCCTTTGGCGATGTCGGACACATCTCCTCGCAGACGATGCACGGTGTGGACATTGCCCACGGCAAGCAGCGCCCGCGGTCGAGAAATGCGGTGCCGATCCTCACCTCGGCCGGGCCACCGATGGCCTGTTTGACCTCGGGGGTCAAAATCGTGAGCGCCTCGGTGGGACAGACCTCGCCGCACCTGATGCACGATGGTTCACACCATCCACGGCGCATGTCGAGCACGGGGGTGAAGAGCCCTTCGATCCCGGTCCTGCCCAGATCGGAGATGATGACGTTGGTCGGACATGATGCCGAACAGGCGCCGCAGGTGATGCAGCGGGCGAGAAAACCGGCCTCGTCGAGGGCTCCCGGCGGGCGAATGGCGTCGGCGGCTCGGGCCTCTCCGCCACTTGTCGCCCGAATGACCGGCGCCACCGCAGCGGTGGCCAGGGCGGTGACGAGAAAGCGCCGTCGCCCAACGTCGAGCGACGGGGTCGGAGTCGTGACCGTGGGTAGGGGCAGCCCGTAGTGCAGCGACTCATCGGCGCAGGAATCGAGGCAGTTGAGACAGACGTGACACTCGCTCACCCGGTGGTCGGCGAGGGGTTCGTCCGCGCCCTGGCAGGCCATCAGGCAGAGGGTGCAGCCGGAGCAGCTGCCGTCGGTGGTCCGGCGGATGCGGAACGGTGCGAGCCTGGCGACGACACCGAGCATGGCGCCCAGGGGGCAGACGGCGCGGCAGTAGAATCGGGGCATCCAGGCAGAGAGCAGCAGGATGGCTGCGAGCATCCCGAACGAGAGCCAACCGCCGGTGGTCATCCCGCCGTACCACAACGGGCGCAGCCCGCCCGCCACCGCGCGGTGGAGGAGGGGGATGGGATCGAGCCAGCCGGCGTGGTCGGCGCCGAGGGCCGCCCATACGAGGATCACCGTCAGGATGATGTACTTGAGCGAAAACCAGCGACGGTAGCGGTTGATCTTGTTGCGTTTGCGGCGCTCGGGTCCGGCGATCCACGACATGAACTGCTGCAGGGTTCCCAATGGGCAGATCCAGCCGCAGAAAAAGCGGCCCAGGAAGGCGGTCGCGGCGAGGATCACGAGACCGATCCAGGTCCAGGCCGGGATGGTCCAGTCGGCGAGGGCCGTTCCGACGGCTGTGAGCGGGTCGAGAGAGAGAAGCATTGACGCGACCCACCCCGGAACCCGATCGACGGCAAGACCGAAGAAGAGGACCGCGAAGACCAGCACAAAGAGTGTCTGGACGATGATCCGCAGGTGTCGAGCGCGCGGCCGAAACTTCACGTCGTCACACCTTGGTTGTCACCGACCGCCAGTCGGTGGTGCCGAGCCCGAGGCGTTCGGCGATGGCGAGATAGGGCAGATCGGCGGGGGTGAAGTCGAGCAGGGTCGCGCCCCATGCGTCCACAGCGACGGGGTCGGTGGCGACGGCAACCAGATCGTCATCGCGCACGAGATCGAGGGATCCTCCTGTGGGTCCGCCCCCGGTGAGCACCCTGGTGGCGTCGATGACCGTGAGGGTCGGGCGGAAGGCAGCGCCGAGCTCGGCGCAGACCTGGTCGAGGCGTTGGTGCAGGCTGGGCCGGCCGCCGACGATGGCGCCGAACCAGTTTTTCATCCCCAGGGTGCCGCGACCCAACGAGTGGTGCTTGACCACCGGGACGTTGATCAGACGATCGGCGTTTGTGATGGGTTCGAGAACTTCCCATGCACCGAGTACGGCGCCGCCGAGATTGAGGCTGACGGTGCCGGTGCTCTTCTGGTGGGCGACGGTGCCTCCTGCCGCGAGGGTGGCCTCTTCGATGCCTGAACGCTTGAAGGCGCGAGCCGGGTCGTGACAGGTGTTGTCGAGGACCACCACCGATGCGGCGCCGGCGCCGAGACAGAGGCGAACGAGCTCGCCGATGAGGTCAGGATCGGTGTTGGCCGCCTGCGCCGGTTTGCGGTCCCATGCGCAGTTGGGTTTGATGGCCACCTTGTCGCCCTTTTTGACGAATGCTTCGATCCCGCCCGCGGCGAGCATGGCGCGGCCGAGGTTGGCTCGCGGACCCTCACCCCCGGCGATGGCGACCTTCCCGGCAGCGCCGGGATCGACCCGCCAGTCCGGTGGCGCCGGAATGAGATCCGGGGATGGCGGCTCGTGGCGGCCCGGACGGGCGCTGAGACCGGTCCCGATGGCTGTCAGCGCGGCGCCGGCCAGTACCGCCGGGCCCCAGAGCTTGA
>Ga0164313_10002274_pt1 | contig 17223 bp, 14 predicted proteins | sample GuaBasSedimGuay4_FD_113735 | JGI IMG/M metagenome (GOLD analysis project Ga0164313, IMG submission 113735) | Subseafloor sediment microbial communities from Guaymas Basin, Gulf of California, Mexico - Guay4, Core 4569-4, 0-3 cm | ecosystem: Environmental > Aquatic > Marine > Hydrothermal vents...
ATCCAGGTCGTCCTCGAGACCGCCTGTGACGCCGTCGCTCAACGCACCATGACGGCCTGGCAAGCGGGAGACAATCCGTTCGAGTCCATCCGCTCTTCCCTCGCCGAGCTCTGGAAGGTCCGGGCCGAGCGCACCCCCGAGGCTCGGGTCATCGCCGACCTGCTCGCCCAGAGCCAGTACGACGAAGTGCTGCGGCCCAAGCTCGCGGCCTACTACCGCTACGCGGCCTCGCAGGTGCACGAAGCCATCACCCCGACCCTGCTCGCCGCGGGCCTGACCCCAAAAGTGTCTCCGGAGGTCCTGCCCCGGATCCTCCTCGGGCTCCTCGACGGCTTGGTGATGCAGGTCTTCGTCGATGACGACGCCCTCACCGAGGACGACGTCGTGACCGCGGTCATCGCCGTCGCCCAGTCCATGTTCGAGTTCGCCCCGGTCGCCCCATGAGCTTCGACGAGGTCATCGCCCAGCCGGTCGCCGTCCGAGTCCTTTCACGGGCCGTAGAACGCGGACGAATCGCCGAGAGCTATCTCTTCGAGGGGCCGAGCGGGGTCGGAAAGACCCGGACCGCCATCGCCCTCGCCCAGTCGGTCCTCTGCCCGGTAAAGCCCAACAAGGGCTGCGGAGATTGTGCGGTCTGTACCCGCGCCGCCGACGGCAGCCACCCGGACGTGCGCATCTTCCTGCCTCGGGAAGACGGCAACCGGAACATCCAGGTCGAATACCTACGCGAAGAGATTCTCCCCTTCGCCCAGTACGCTCCCTTCGAAGCCGAGGCCGCGTTCCTCATCTTCCCGGAGGCGGACGTATCCTTTCCGGCGCGGCACCCGGAGTCGGCGAACGCGCTGCTCAAGACCCTCGAAGAGCCGCGCCCCGGCGTGCATTTCGTCCTGCTCTCGGAACGACCGGACCGCCTCCTGCCGACCATCCGGAGCCGGTGCCAGAACGTGCGCTTCTCTCGGCTCCCGACCCAGGTCCTCGAGCGCATCTTGAAAGAGCACCAGATCCCCGAGGCCAAGCGAACTCCCGCCGTCGCCCTCGCCGACGGTCGCGCGGACCGGGCCCTCGCCCTCGCCGAGAGCGGCACCGCCGAGATGGTCCTCGACCAGGCGATGGCTATCGACCGCGCCATCGTGAGCAAGAAGCCCGGCTCCCTCGTCTCCATAGCCGAAAAGCTCGCAAAAGATGACGACCTCGAGCTCACCCTCGAGACCCTCGGCACCTTCTACCGCGACGTCGCCGCCCTATCCCTCGGCGTATCGAGCGAGGGCCTCTCGTTCCGGCACCGCTGGGACGAGGTCCGGGACCGCGCCGCGGTGCTCACCCCAGCCCGGGCCGCAGCCCGGGTCGAGATGATCCGCCGCACCGTCGACACCTTCGAGCGCAACGCCAACAAACACATCGCCCTCGACGCCCTGCTCTTCTCGCTGCGCGAGGCTTGAGGGCGCATGCCGGGCTTCAACCAGCCAACCAGAGCATCGCAACCAGGCTGACTTCAGCGACTACGCCGTCGCCCCGGCGCGGTTGGCGACAGATGTCCGGCATGCGCTGACACGCGTAGAGCATCGCGGATTGCGCTGAATCGAAGCGCGACCCACTGGCCGTGTAGTAGCTGCGCCCCGTCCTCGCGTAAGCGCCGTTTGGGTAGTACCAGGTGCCGCCGCTGGTGCGCGCGTAGGCACCGCCGGGGTAGTAGTAGGTGCCGCCGCTGGTGCGCGCGTAGGCTCCATTGGGCCAGTAGTAGGTCCCGCCCGAGGTTCGGAGATAGCTCCCGTTCGCCCAGCGCAGCGCGCCCTCACCGTAGTCTCCCCGGCAAACAGCTCGGCGGGCGCCCACCACCTCCGCCGCAGCGAGTTCATCGCCGGCGAGGGTCGCGAAGGACTCCATCAGAGTGAGCGTCTGGCAGGCTTCGGTGTCGTTGGCCTCCTGCATCTCATGACGGTCTCGGCGATGACGCCGGCCCCGCCGCTCGTGGCGTGTCCGTCGCTCTTGGCGAAACGTACGACAGGCGCGCCGTTCCAGGCGTTCGAGGTCGAGGCTGTCGAGTCCCTGGCCCTGAGCAAACGCGCGTGTCTGGCGCACGGCAGCGCAGTCGTCCGAGTTGCTTTGGGCCGACGCGGCGAGGGGGGACGAGACCAGCAAGAGAGCGGTGAACGTGAGAAGGATGATTGCTTTCACGAAGACACCGACTCGAGGCCGGCGCCTCGTATTCAGTCTACGGCTCCCGAAACCGAACCGTGAAGTCGTCGTCCTGAACCGTACAGAGCACGTCGTCGGTGACCTTGTACTTTGGCCAGAGTTCGGCGACCGCCTCTTCACTCGTGAGGAAACAGCGCCCGCGCACCATGCCATGGCGCCCGACCTCGTGATCGAGCTTGACCGTGTAGCAGTCGGGCCGAAGGCTGAGTTCGTGGAGCAAGCGCGCCATCGGCGCGATCGCCGTCGACGTGAAGCAAAGCTTCTTGTTGCAGTAGCTGCCCGCCTCGTGGGCCGGTCCATTTCGCTTCAAGAACTGACCGTCACGCTGGAACTTCGTGACGATGTCTGTCGGGTCGTCCGCTGCCATCGCCAAGAGTGTATCAAGCGAACCACCCGGGCAGAGCCCCCTCGACGCAACTGCAGGTCGGGACGTACGATGAACTGATGAGGAGGACCCGCTTTGCCTGCGTCGCGGTTCTGCTCCCCCTCGCGCTACTCGGCTGCGGGGTAGATTCGACCGGGGCAGGACAGGCAGCCCTCGCTCACCGCGGGAAACAATGAGCGCCTATCTCGACGTCAGCGGTCCAGCCGATGGCCCCGACCGAGTCGTGGAGCTCTCGTCGATCACGAAGATTGGCTCCCTCGCCTCGGCGCACGTCCACCTCGAGAGCAAGGATGTCAGCCGAATGCACGCCGTGATCGAGGAAAGCGGCGGCGAGTATCGTCTGATCGACCTCGGGTCGACCTCCGGGACGTTGGTCAATGACCAGAAGGTAAACTCCGCCCTTCTCTCCCACGGCGACGTCATTCGAGTCGGGTCTCACCACCTGCGCTTCCGCAGCTCGACAGGCGCCAGCGAAGTGAGCATGCCCCGGCCCCCTGGCGTAGATTTCGCGCGTAGTGCCCCGGAATGCCCACACTGCTCCGGTGCGCTGAACGAGCGAGTGTGGAACACCGGCGGTGGCTATCGGGATGGCGCGACCAAGCGCTATTGGCGCTGCGACCCTTGCCGTCTGACCGTGACCGCCGGCGAGGTTCTACAGGCTCGATACGGGCGCAAGGAGGCACACCTCGGCGGGTCGATGCTCGAACGCGACCGGCGCCCCAGCGGTCTCGACTGTCCGCACTGCCCCGGAGAACTCGAACACCTCACTCTCGCCTGGGACACCACCTGGGTCGAAATCGAAGAATGCCCGCGCTGTGGCGTGGTCGTGATGGACGACGGCGAAGGAACACTCCTCGACCGCCTCCTGGGTCACACCCCGAAGCGCTAACGGCGCAGGGCGAGTTGGGCGGACGACGCGGCTGAGTTCAGAGCTCCCGGGCGTTCATCGTCACGGCGGTGACTGGACGGTCCCGTTCGTCCGTCTCTACTCGAGCTATCGCGTCGACGACGTCCATGCCTTCGACCACCCGGCCAAAGGCCGTGTGTCGGCCTTGGAGGTGAGGCGTACCGGCCTCCGCCTGGATGATGAAGAACTGGCTGCCGTTCGTATCGGACCCGGCATTGGCCATCGCGAGCACGCCACGCTCCATGCGAATCGAGTTATCCTCGTCTTCGAAGTCCCCGCCGTAGGCACTCTGCCCGCCGCTCCCGGTCCCCGTCGGGTCCCCGCCCTGGATCATGAAGTCATCGATGACCCGGTGAAAGGTCACCCCGTCGTAGTAGCCGTCCTGCGTCAGCATCATGAAGTTGGTCACGGCCTTCGGTGCCGCGTCCGCATCGAGGACGAGCGAGATGTCCCCGAGCGACGTCTCCAGCACCACCTCATGGGTGCCGGTGAGCAGCACGTAGCCGTCGGTCACCGAGCCCGAACAGGCGGGGAGGAGGAGCAGGGGGGCAAGGACAAGCAAGGCGGCGATGGACTGGCGCATGGCCGCGCAGTCTAGTGAGTGTTCGCCGGGCCGCCAGCCGCTCATGGTCGGTTCGTCGCACGCTCCCGGCCAGCGGTCGGGTCCATGGAGTAGGTGCGTCGATACCGAGTCCGAAAGCTGTTCCTCGCTGGGCCCGTGCCCGTGGATGATTCGCAGAGGTCGAGGATGAGCTCGGTGCTCAGCTGGGAGTCTCCCTGGTGCCAGCGGTGCTCGCGCCGGGGCACCGAGGTGACGCCCTGAATCATGGCGCTCGAGTCTTGACCGTAGCGGTCACGGAGCTCTTGGACATGGAGCTCGAAGCGCCGTTCGAGTTCGTCGCGACCGAGTCCGCGATGCTGGTGGTAGCAGGTCACGGAGCACCCGAAGGGGTCGAAGTGCCGGCGGCAGCGCAGGGGCTCGCGGGAGAGCATCACCTGCACTTCAGGACCGATTGGAGACGGGGCGGGCTGACCCTCGGGGCGCACCGGGCCCGGATCTCGGCAGACCGTGTCGAAGACCTCGGCAAACGACGGGCAGTCGCCGGAGGCCCGGCATCGACGCCCGCCGAGGGGGATCATCTCGACTTGATGCTGACCCGCCCCGGGCTCGCAGTGCCACTTGTCCTCGCCGGTTTCGAAGACCGAAACCCCGAGGACCGGCGCCGGCTCGCTCGGCGCCCCCGGCGGGCTCCCCGGCCGTGGTGTGGGGGCCGGGGCTGCATCCAGAACCGACACCGCAGAGGGCTCTCCGCAGGCGCAACCCAGCACCAGAAACGCAACTCCGAACCTTCGCATGACGCGTCAGACGCGGCACCCGCAGCATCGGTCTACCGGAGCCAAGAGCCCGCAGGCCTCTCCACGGCTGCGCTATCCAATGCCGGCCTTCCCGGGCCCGTTCAAAGCCCCGAGAGGAAGTCCCAGAAGGCCGGCGCCGAAAGGTGGTCCTGGCGCGAGTGGTCGAGACCCGTCGTCTGACACCAGACGACCGGCGTGGCGGGGTCGCATCCGGCGTAGGCCTCACACGGAGGAAACGACGTCGGCGTTCGCGGTGCAGCGGCGTCACAGCCATTGCGGGCGAGGTGGGTATCGCGTGCCGCCTCGCTCGCGCTCAGCGCCACGATGGAGTCGGTGTCGTCGTGTATCAAGAGCGCGGCGACGGTGCCCACGCAGGAGCTGCCCCCCTGGCCCCCGGCTATCGTAGCCACGCCGCGCAGCATGTCGCCGCGCACACACCCGAGCCGATGGGTCAGGAAGGAGCCGCTGCTGTAACCGGTAGCGAAACGTCGCGAGAGGTCCCCGCAGAGCGCCGACTCGACCTTCGCGACCAAGGCATCGAAGAGGGCGACGCCGGTTCCGTCCGCGACCGTATCCCAGCAGTCCGCGACGGACCTGCCTCTGACCAGGATGGCATCCGCCCCCGAGTGCTCCTCGACCGGCGGGTTGTTGCGCGCCTCGCTGGTCACCTCGCTGCATCCGTGGAACTGATAGATGACCGGGTACGCCCGGCGCGGGTCGTAGCCGACAGGCACCCAGACCCAATAGTCGCGAGTCACAGCGTCGACGTCGACGGTCTGGGCGACCCACTCGCCCGTCGCCAGAGCGGTCTCGATTCCGCAGCCTGCGCTGCCCCCGGGGATGCCTCCATCGATGGTTCCGCCGTCGACGCTGCTATCACGGACGTCACCCGCGTCTTCGTCACCTGCGTCGCCGGCACCACCAGAATCGTCGCCGCCATCGACGGATCCACCGTCACTCGGCGGCCCGGAGCCGTCATCACAGCCGAAGCAGAAGCCTCCGCACGCGACGACGACGAGCAATACGAATCGCGTCATTCGCGAAGGGTACCACCGGGGCGGCCGTTGCATCTGGCTCCGGCGCGCCAGCCAATGGAAGCCAGGCTCAGTCGGGACTGATGAGGAGAAGTCATCGGGCATCGGACCGACGTTTGGTAAGCGAAGAATCGAGCCACCTGTTCTATGCTCGCCCGGTCGCGGGTTTGGCAGGGAGCCTTCCTGCTGGCAGGGGGAGACATGTCCGCAAGAGAGAACGCACGTCTCGAAGAGGACGCTCGCCGGGAGAAGAACTGGAAGCGGTGGGGGCCCTACCTTTCGGAGAGGCAGTGGGGAACGGTCCGCGAGGACTACAGCAGTGACGGCGAGTCCTGGACCGACTTTCCCCACGAGCAAGCGCGCAGCCGAGCCTATCGTTGGGGCGAGGACGGTCTCCTCGGCTTCACCGATCGACGCTGCCGCCTATGCTTCGGCCTCGGTCTTTGGAACGGCAAGGACCCCATCCTCAAGGAGCGGCTCTTTGGACTGACCGGCCCCGAGGGCAACCACGGCGAGGACGTGAAGGAGCTCTACTACTACCTCGACGCCACGCCGACCTACTCCTACGCGAAGGCCCTCTACAAGTACCCCCAGGCCGCCTTCCCCTACGAGGCCCTGGTCGAGGAAAACCGCCGCCGCGACAAGGGCTCGCCCGAATACGAGATCCTCGACACCGGCGTCTTCGACGAAGACCGCTACTTCGACGTCTTCGCCGAGTACGCAAAGGCGTCGCCGAACGACCTGCTCATTCGCGTCACGGTTCACAACCGCGGCCCCGAGGCGGCACCGATTCACGTCCTGCCGAACCTGTGGTTCCGCAATACCTGGTCCTGGGGACGCACCACCGACGGGTACTGGCCGAAACCAACGATCGAAGCCCAGGGAGCAGGCCTCCGCCTAGAGCACGACTCGAGCCTCGGCGCCTTCCGGTTTTTTGCCCAGCGGGAAGCGGCGCCGCTCTTCACCAACAACGAGACGAACGCCGCGCGCATCTACGGCAGCGCAAATACCGAGAACGCCGCGAGTGCCGAGAATTCCGAAGACGCAGTGAAGGACGCCTTCCACGATTTCGTCATCCACGGCGACGCGGGCGCCCTCGCCAAGGGCGGCCACGGTACCAAGGCCGCCTATCACTACGAGCTGACCATCCCCGCCGGCGGCGCCGAGACCCTGTGCTTCCGCCTGGTCACCGAGGATGAGGCCCAGGCCGCACCCTTCGCGGATTTCGAGGACGTCTTCGCCCGACGCATCGAAGAAGCCGACGCTTTCTACGAAGACCGCCTCGCCGAGAAGCTCGACGCGGAGGAGCGGACCGTCGCCCGACAGGCTTACGGCGGCCTGCTCTGGACCAACCAGGTCTTCCACTACGTCGTCCGCGACTGGCTCGAAGGCGACCCGAACGCACCCACTCCGCCGGCCGAGCGGTGGACGGGGCGCAACGCCGAATGGCGCCACCTCTTCAACCTCGACGTCATCTCGATGCCCGACAAGTGGGAGTACCCCTGGTACGCCGCGTGGGATCTGGCGTTCCACATGATCCCCTACGCCCACCTCGATCCCCAGTTCGCCAAGGACCAACTCCTGCTCTTCTTGCGCGAGTGGTACATGCACCCCAACGGGCAGATCCCCGCCTACGAGTTCGCCCTCGGCGACGTGAACCCGCCCGTGCACGCTTGGGCCGTATGGCGCGTATACCGCCGCGCCTCGGTGCGCGGCGACCGCGACGTCGATTGGTTGAAGCGGTGCTTCCAGAAGCTCCTGCTCAACTACGGCTGGTGGGTAAACCGCAAGGACGCAGACGGCAACAACCTGTTCAGCGGCGGCTTCCTCGGCCTCGACAACATCGGAGTATTCGACCGCTCGAAGGACCTGCCCATGGGCGGAACGCTCGAGCAGGCCGACGGGACGGCGTGGATGGCCTTCTTCTGCGGCACGATGCTCTCCATCTCCATCGAGCTCGCCCAGTATGACTCGAGCTACGAGGACATGGCCTCGCGCTTCTTCGAGCACTTCGTCGAAATCGTCGATGCCCTGAACCACCTCGGCGGCGGCGGCCTCTGGAACGAGGAAGACGGCTTCTACTACGACCACCTGCACGCCCGCGGTGAGGTGATGCCGCTGCGGACGCGATCCCTCGTGGGCCTCGCGCCCCTCTTCGCGGTGCACATCCTCGAGCAGGACAAGATAGACAACCTCCCGGCCTTCAAGGCGCGCATGGAGTGGTTCCTCGAAAACCGCGACGACCTCTCGAAGACCATCAGCTACATGCAGGAGAGCCCAAAGCACGGCCATCGCCTCCTCGCCGTACCCACCCGCGAGCGCCTCGAGCGCGTCCTCGCCTACATGCTCGACGAGTCCGAGTTCCTCTCGGACTACGGCATCCGCAGCCTCTCCCGGGCCCACGCCGACCCGCCCTACGAGTTCTGGGCGGACGGCGAGCGCCACACCGTGGGCTACACCCCGGCCGAGTCCGACACGTACATGTTCGGCGGCAACTCGAATTGGCGCGGTCCCATCTGGTTCCCGTTGAATTTCCTGCTCGTCGAGGCCCTCGAGCGCTACGCCTTCTTCTACGGCGACGACCTCCAAGTCGAACTGCCGACCGGCTCCGGCAACTACGTCACCCTCGACGTGGCCGCCGCCGAGATCGCTTCACGTCTCTCCCGCCTCTTCGTCCCGGACGAAGGGGGCCGCCGGGCCTGCCACGGTAACGACGAGCGCTACACCGGGGACCCGTCCTGGAAAGACCTAATCCTCTTCTACGAGTACTTCGACGGGGACACCGGGCGCGGCTGCGGGGCGAGCCACCAGACCGGCTGGACGGCCCTCGTCGCGAGCTGCCTGGAGAAGGTGGCGCGAAGTCGTAAGTAGTCCGCTTCGCGTCGTCTGCGCTTTCGCACGGCGATGGAGCCGGGGCGGCTGCTCTCATGGCGGCCATGGACCGACGACTCCTCGTTCTCTGCCTGCTCCTCTCGGCGTGTGGCGCCTCCCCCGGCTACTCCGAGGACGGCACGACCGCCGCCGCCCCCGGCGCCGGCCCGATCACGGCGAACGTCAATGTGGTGAACGTGACCAACAACGTCTACGTCGCCTGGGGGGACCACGGAGCCGAGGAGGTCGATTGGGAGGACGCGCGCCTCGCCCGAGCCGTCAATGAGACCGCGTCCCTCATCGGCCATCCCGTCGAGTTTCACTTCAACGTCTCGATGATGCCGCGTCCGACGGCGTGGTTCTTCGACGCTCTCTTCGAGCGCGACATCGGCGGGGTGCCCCGCGACATCGAGCGTTTCAAGGGCCGGAGCCCGCAGGCGTTCATCTACGGCGCCGAACACCTGAAGCAGATCTATTTCGACTACGACGGCTCCGTGCGCGAGACGGGCATCACGTTCAACGCCGAACGCGGCGTGCTCTGGGTGCGCATGGGAGGCCGGTACATCCCCGACGGGGTCGTGAGTTACGGCTTCCGCACCGCCTACGACGCTCGCCTCGACCAGCGCTTCGACGGGAGACGTGCCGAAGAGGTCGACCCGGCGGAGTTCCGCGACTACGCGAGCTGGATCGACAGCCGCGGCTTCCGGGGCGACCGTGAACGGCGGGCCGGGGCTCTTCGCAATGCCGCCGTGCTCTGGGACCGAACACGCCAGGGGCCGGCGGACGTTCACGGGGAAATCACCGAATGGTTGTCGAAGAAGGTGAGCTTCCTGGTGCAGGCCTACGGCCGCCACGCTGACGAGGTCGAGGGCCAGGGCCCCGGAACCCCCTGGGGTGACGCCGAGGAGGCCTGGTGCAAGTGGGTGAACGCCGCCTGGCCCGGGCTGAACGACGAACAGCGGGCAACATTACTCGACAAGATGTACATCCGGCGCACGGGGCGAGGCCGCGAAGACGACCCCTACCTCCGCGACATCTTCCCCGGGGTCGACCTCTTTCAGCTCTCCCTCGGGGTGCTCGACCGCTGGGTCACCGCCGGGCACCCGACGCCAGCCCGCGTCACTCGCCGCGAGCACACCCAGCAGCTCTACCTCTGGGTCGTCTGCGCACCCCGGCCGGAAGGGCGCCGCATGTACGACCGCGGTCGCTGCGACAGCGACTTCTGGCGTCACGCGGTGACCGACTCTCAGCTCCGCGACCGACTCTTCGCCGAGATCCTGCGCCGCGATGACGACCAGGTGACGGAGGCCCTCTTCGCCAACCTCAAGTGGTTCTCGAGCGACTACACCCTCGAGGCCTGGCGCCACTTCGAGACCAGCCCGCAGCAGTGGAGCGTCGGCACTCGGGTGCTCTCGGAGCTCATGAGCTACAGCCGGCAAGACCTCCGAGCCCAAATGTACGACGACTCGGTGCGCCTGTGGCGCCGAAACCCGAGGCTCCGCGGGGCGCTGCTCTACCTGCTCGCGTGCATCGAGACGGGTCGCGGCTCGAGCCCCGTCGACTGGGACGGCTTCGCGCGGCTCTATGGGGGCCCGGCGAATCGCCGGGACTTCGACGCGTTCCTCTCCCTCGGCACCGGGGCCGTCTCCCGGGCGTACGTGGTCTGGCCCGCGTTGGCCCGTAATGCGAACGCCGCCGACGCCCTAATCCCTCACCTCGAGCGCGCCATGAACGACCCCGAAACGGGCCGCGACTTCGAGCGCGTCGCCCACGGCGCGCTGCGCTCCCTCGTGGAGGTGCTGCGCGAGCGCCGAGACACCGCGAGCATGTTCCGCCTGCGCCGCTTCTTCGAGCAACGCAAGCAGCAACGCCCGTCCGAGGCCCGCTTGATGGATACTTTCATCAGCATGACCACGCCGCGCTGACTGGGCCGGACACGGTCCCCTGGGAGGGCAGTCAGCCCCTTCCCAAGACGAGAAACGCACCCAGATTCGATGGTATGACGCAGCCGGAGCACCAATGATGCCGACCTATTCGATCGTGGGTGTCACCGTCACGGACCCAGAGCTATTTCAGCGATATGTCGATGGCCACGGCGCGACGCTGACAGAGTTCGGCGGGCGGTTTCTGGCCGCCGGCGAGGACTTCGAGACCATCGAAGGTGCCTGGCCTGGCCAGATCACCGTCGTCCACGAATGGCCGAATCGCGGCGCTTTTCATGCCTGGTACGCGTCGGAGGCCTACCGGCCCTGGAAAGAGATGCGCCACGCCGCGGCCTCGACAAATCTGGTCTTGATCGACGGCCTGCCGGTGGTACCCGATACAGACGCCGACTGATCCGGCGTCGACAGAGACATGGACACCCCCGACACGCCTTCTCGACCGGCACGACCAATCTCTCCGGAAGATGAAATCAGTCGCCTGCGAAAGCAGCTGGCCGCTGTCCAAGCCGACCACGACCGCCTGGCCTTCATCTTGGATTCGATCCCGGACCACATTTCTTACGTCGCCCGAGACCTCACCTATCGGGTGTGCAATCAGCGCTACGAAGCCGAACAGGGGGTGAACCGCGATGCCCTGGTCGGAAAACACGTCACCGAGTTCGTCGGCGAGGCGGGGTTCGACAAGCTGCGGCCGCATGTGGAACGGGCGCTGAAGGGTGAGCTCGTCACCTACGACAACCGCATGGACTACAGGTACATGAAGGAACAAGACGTCCAGGTGCAGTACGCCCCTCACCGGGCCGAAGACGGCACGGTCCTCGGGTTCTCGGTTTACGTTCGCAACATCACCGCCCAGCGCCGGGCCGAAGAGATGCTGCGCCGCCAGGCGCAGCACGACCCGCTGACGGACTTGCCGAACCGCATTCTCTTCGACGATCGATTGAAGCAGGTGATCGCCCGGGCCAACCGAGCCGGCAAGCAGTTCGCCGTCCTCTTCATCGATCTCGATGAGTTCAAGCAGGTCAACGACGCCCTCGGTCATGAAGCGGGAGATCAGGTACTGCGAGACGTCGCCCAAAACCTCCGGCAAACCATCCGTCGCAGCGACACCCTGGCCCGAATCGGCGGCGACGAGTTCGTGCTCCTAGCCGAGGAGTTCGACCACGCGGACCAGGTGAAGACCCTCGCGGAGAAGATGGTCGAAGCGATTTCGAACCTGCCGTCTCCAGCGCTCCAAGCCATGAAGGTCGGCGCGAGCATCGGCATCGCCCTATACCCGGATCATGGAGAGGATGCCCGGACCCTGCTCGTCCGGGCCGACGAGGCCATGTACGAAGCCAAGCAGCACGGCAAGGGCCGCTGCTTCTTTCATGGGACGTACCCGGGGTGACCTGTGGGTCTCGGTAGCCCCGAGAGCTTCAGACGATGGGCGTATCGTTCGGCGTCGCTGACGTAACCGTCTACGGCCGTCACGGGTCGAACGGGTGGGTATTCATCACCGTGGGCAATGACGACGAGACTCGACGTCGGGACCCCGGAGTTCAGACGTCCGACCTGCAAGCCCGCGATTGAGGTGGATGCACCGCAGAGGGGCCTCCAAGCCCGCGCACTCACCCCTACGGGCTGTACCACCACTTCTCGTCGAGCTCGCTCTTCATCTTTGCCGACCACGCATCGTCGCCATCAAGCCGTCCTCTCAGGCGTAGGGCCAATCTGGAAAGGCTCCATCGCTTGAAGCGCTCGAGGTCGTACGCCTGTTCAATGGGCCCTTCTTCTCCAAGACCGTATGCGTTCAGAATGCTAACGACCTCACCCTTCCCAACGATTGGACGCCAGAACCCCAGCTGTGTGGCGCGAGAGGGGTCTTCGAGAGGCAGGTTTCCGCGCACCGACCAGGGCTCATCATCGAGTTTCACCTTCACGACAAATGCGATGCCGGCGCCGCGCATCTCCTCGAGCGAGGCGGCTGGCTCACCGACCGAACGCAGGAGCCCAAAGACTTCGCAAAAAGCGAGCTTCGGTTCGATCACTCTGAGGTAACCCCGCTGATCGGCGACACAGAACTCCACGATATCACCATGGCGCAATGTGGCTGAGCCGGCGCCCGGCTCAGGCCCCAATGCCACGGCGATCATCGGTGTGGCGAGCGCGTCGCGAAGCTCCTGAACGTAAGCTTCGAAAGCGATGCGGCCCTCCGGCAGGCTCCAAGCCTGCCAGAGATAGCTCTTCTCGCCGATGAGCCTCGCCAGCTCCCGTGCGATCTCTTCCCTGAGCGGCGGGGGCCAATCCAACCCCCTGAGCGCCAATACGCGTCGCGGGCAGTCCGCAAGAGGCGTGCCCCTCAAGACTTCGGCGACGGCAAGAATTGCCGCACCGATGTCATCGTCCATGTAGTCCGTCAAACGGCCTTCATCGATCAACGCTCGCACACTCGCGATTGCTGCCTCTCGGGACGACGCCTCAACCAGCTGCACGAGCATGATATGGCCGCCATCGTATTCCCACCCCTTCATGGGTCAGTTCTACTCGCTGGGTGCCGAACTATCAAAACCCAGCATCGCCTCGACGTCCCCGCTGACCCCGTAGTCCACCTCGAGCCCCCCGCCCCGTCTGCCTCCGTTCCCCCGCGTCGTGGCCGTTCTCGATCGCCGCGATCGAGCGCTCGCAGTACGACCGAGTTACACTCTCCACGCAACTCCCCCGCCCTCGGGCCGATAAGGCCGCAGCCATGGGCGACCACGACAAACTCTTCAAGCGCGCCTTCAGCGTGCCCCGACACGCGGCGGGGCTGATCCGCACCATGTTGCCCGCTGCTCTGGTGGCGCGCATGGACCTTAGCAAGCTCCAGCTCGTCCCCGGGAGCTTCGTCGACCGCCGGTTGAGACACCGTCACGCCGACCTCGTCTTCCGGGTCCCGATCGACGGAAAGACGGCCTTCGTCTACTTCTTGTTCGAGCACCAGAGCAAGCCCGATGCGCTGATGGCGTTCCGGCTCCTGACGTACATCCAGCGCCTGTGGTCCGCCATCCTCCGCGACGAGCCGAAACGAGAGACGCTGCCCATCGTGGTGCCCATCGTGATTCACCATGGGAAGAGTGGCTGGACCAAAGCGCGAACGCTCCACGATCTCGTCGAGGGCCTCGATGAGATGCCGGAGCTCCGGGCCATGGTGCCCAACTTCGAGATGATCATCGATGACCTGGCCCGCGTCGATGACCCGAGCCTCCTCGCCCGACCCCTCGAGACGTTTCCGAAGGTCACCCTCTGGATGCTCCGCGATGCACGCACCATCGACGCGCTCTTCGCAAGCCTTGCCCCGTGGGCCGAGGAGTTCCGCAAGCTGCTGGCCCCGAACCGGGACCCGGACGACATCGGGACCGTCTTGGGCTATCTTTGGAGGGTCGCCGGGGACGTACCGTTCGAGACGATCCGTGACAAGTTCATCGAGGTCATCCCAGAAGTCGAGGCAGCCATGGCATCTCCCGCAGAGCAGCTCATTCAGAAAGGTCGCCAAGAGGGCGAAGAGCGCGGCTTGAAGAAGGGTCACCTGGAGGCCAACCGCACCATGCTGTCCCGCCAGCTCCAGCTCCGCTTCGGCGCCCTGGAGCCTGAGGTCGAGGCCTGGATCGCCGAGGGCAGCCCGGAAGAGCTCGAGCGCTGGCTCGAGCTCTTCGCGACCGCCGAATCCCTCGACGCCGTCTTCGCCGACTGAGCGGTCGGCAAGAAGGCGTAAGGGCGACGTCAGTCGACCGGAGCCGGGATTGGGACCGGAGTCGAGATTGGCACACTACGAACGCGACGGCACGTTCGCAGTACGAGCACCGCGGGCTGGTTTCCGGCTAGCTCGGGTCGAAGAAGACCCAGAGCTCGAGGTCGATCATCGCGTCGCCTGCGGGGATCGGGACGGCGATGGCCGGGACGCCGGCGACGGTGCCGAAGCGGGTGCCGGCCGCGTCGCCGCAGGTCGTGGTGAGGGCGCTCGGGCCTGCGGCTTCGTCGAGGGTACCGGTGAAGGTGATGTCGCTTTGCACGCCGGCTCGCAGCGGGTCCACGGGAGCTATCACGTGAAACGAAGCGTCGCCCTCGACCGACCCGGCAGCGCTCGCGAGCTGCCCGGCCGCGGAGAACTCGGCAATGCTGGCCACGATGACGTTGTCGGTGGCCATCACCGCCCGCGTGGCCGCCCAGCGGCCGTCCGGAATGACGCCGGTGGCGTCGAAGACGGGGGCATCCTCGGTCACGACCGCCGCGAGGGTGGAAACGTCGACGGGGTCCCCGACGCACTCCCCGGGGGCGTAGACCAGATCCCCGGCGACCGGGCTGCAGAAGCCGGCGTTGGGCGGCGTCACATAAGTGAAGGCGAAGCACATTTCGTCTTCGGTCCGGAAGCCCGCGCTGACGTCCGTGTCGGACGGGTTGTCGTAGGTGCACCGGACGACAAGCTCGTCGTCGACGGCGAGATCGATGGGCAGGTCGTAGAAGAGCTGGGTCTCGAAGTCCCACCCCCCGAGGCGCAGAAGGTTCTCGCTCCGGCCGCCGCGGACTCGGTCGAGTTCGAAGCTGGCGCCGATTTCGTGCATGTGAGGCATGCTGGCGAGGATGCGTACGGGCTCCCGGACGATGCACGACTGCTCGGCGGTCGACGAGCCCCGCGCCGGGATGGAGAAGCCGGCGGTGCCCGGGCCGGGGTCGGCCATCATGTATTCGGGTCCGGCGACCGGGGCGACGAAGAGCCGGACGCCGCTCGAATCCGACACGCCTTCGTAGGCGGCGCCGTTGTTGTAGTGAATCTGGAGGACCAGGCGGTCACCCGCCGAAAGGCGGACTCCTCCTTCGGGGAACTCGAAGGCTCCGGTCCCCGGCGCCCAAGCGTAGAGATACTGAAGGACGCCACTCGTCCCGACGGCGCGACGGAGCGTCAGATGATGCAAGACGCGACTGTCGTCGACGATCGCATCGAAGCGACGGATGAAGACGTCCTCGGTCACCAAAGCCGTGAAATCGCGTTCGAAGTAGCGGTCCACTTCGGTGGCGCTGACGGCGAAGCCGCCGGCCGTCAGGTCGATGACCTCGAGCCCTTCCGGAGCATCCGCGGGCGAGACGTACACGGGGCGGTTCGCATCGAGGCCTACCGGGTCCTCGACCCGAACCGCGCCGCACGACGCCCACTCGGCGATGACGTCACGTTCGCTGAGCGCCGGTTGCGGCGCCCCGGTCGGAGGCATCGTCCCCCCGGCAACCTGGGTGACCATGCGGTCGACGAGACGCATGCCCTCGACACCAACGAGGAGCGCGTCGTAGTCGGTCAGGGTGACCGGAGCCCCGAAGTCGGGGGTATCCCCGTGGCAGGCACCGCAGTGGGTCGTCACCAAGGCGCCGACGGTGGCATCCCAATCGACGCGCGAAGGAACGCAATCCGCAACGACCCCCGAGTCACTTCCCGGCGGGTCGTCGGTTCCGCAGCCCGCGGCGACGGACACCGCGAAGGCGACCGCGACGGAAATGAGAAGAAGGCCGCCGATGCTCTGGATGCGATTGGGCACGATGCAGCGAGACTAGCACCGTATCGGGACGGGCGGCCTCGATGCCACCGAACGCGACCGAACCGCTGACCTAGCTGACCTGACTGCCCGGCGGCAACTCACCGTCGATGGTCAGCACCGAGAGCGCGCTGTCGTCGCTCGCTGCGAGGACCATGCCTTCGCTGACCATGCCCATGATCTTGCGGGGAGCGAGATTCAGAACGACGACGACTCGTTTGCCGATGAGGGCTTCGGGCTCGTAGTGCTGAGAGATGCCCGCCATGACGTTGCGAGGCTTGTCCTCGCCGACGTCGACGGTCAGACGAAGCAGCTTCCGGCTCTTCTCGAGCTTCTCGGCTTCGAGGACGAGGCCCAGGCGGAAGTCGAGCTTGGTGAAGTCTTCGTAGGTGACGGTCTCCTTCACCGGGACGGGGCCACTCTTCTTCTTGGCGGCGTCTCCCGACGGGGCGGCCTTCTTGGCATTGGCAGCCTGCTTGGGCTTCGCCTTAGCGCCCTCCCCTTCGGCGACCCCGAGGCGCGTCAGAATCTCGGTCTGGGCGGCGTCATCGAGGCGCGGGAAGAGCGCCCCGGCCGGCGCCGTCTGGGTGCCCGCGGGCAGTTCGCCCCAGGTCGACGGCCAGGCGCTGGTGCCCTCCGTCGGCGCCACCGGCGGCAGCCCGAGCTGCGCCAAGAGGTCATCGCACTTGTCCGGCATGTACGGCCAGAGCATCACAGCGAGCCAGCGCAGCGCCTCGAGCACCGTGTAGGACACGACCGCCAGCCGCGCCGTGTCCTCAGGGCTCTCCCCCTTGGCCAGCTTCCACGGGGTCGTCGTGTCGACGTAGTGATTGGCGGCCCCGACGAGCTCCCAGATGGCGTCGAGGGCGCGATGCGGCGCCACGCCGTCGAGGTGCGTCGCCGCCGCCTCGGCGGACACCTTCGCGGTCGCGATGAGGGCCCGGTCGAGGTCGGTCAGCGAGTTCTCGGAGACCGCCGGCACCTCGTCGTC
>Ga0164313_10002276_pt1 | contig 17211 bp, 27 predicted proteins | sample GuaBasSedimGuay4_FD_113735 | JGI IMG/M metagenome (GOLD analysis project Ga0164313, IMG submission 113735) | Subseafloor sediment microbial communities from Guaymas Basin, Gulf of California, Mexico - Guay4, Core 4569-4, 0-3 cm | ecosystem: Environmental > Aquatic > Marine > Hydrothermal vents...
ATTCAGCAGGACGACGAGATGCCTGCCTGGCGACAACGATCAATCGCAGGCGGGGACGCCTGCGCTACAACGGTGCTCGCGATTTTGTAGCGCCCGCGTCCCCGCGGGCGATGTCCCGAATCGTATCGAATTCGGCTGCGCTCCCGTATCTTGCAAGAGGCTGAGCTTGGAGCTAGTTGTAGACAGTCCGCCACAGGCCCCCCAAGCTATGAGATAATTTTCACGTGATGTACAGCCAAAGTGCTTCAATTCCGATCGACGAAGACGATCGCATGGTGCAGTGGTTGGTTGTGAGAACCAAGCCGCGCCACGAACGTGTTGCGATCAGCCACCTCGGCCAACGCGAGATCGAGGGGTACTGCCCGATGTATCTCGAGCCCAAGTGGCGCCAGCGATCGGGCGGGATCCCGGTTCCGCTGTTTACGAGCTACATCTTTGTACGCGTGGATCCCGGTCTTGAACTCAACGCAGTGTCCTACTGTCCGGGTGTCGCCCACCCTGTGCGATTCGACCGCAAGCCGGCGATGGTCGATCAGGATGTGATCGAAGCCATCCGTCAACGCGAGGGCGTACGTGGCTTTGTCGTTCCGCCCGAGGTGGAGATCGGCATCAAGCTGGGCAACAAAGTGATGATCATGGCCGGTCCGTTGACCGGGATGGAAGGCCTGTTCCGCGGCTACCTGCGTGGTGGCGAGCGGGCCAATGTGCTGATCGAGTTTCTACGGCAGAAGAGCCTGGTCGAGGTCGATACCGAAGATCTGGCAGAAGCGAGAGCATAGCTAAAACGTTCGGTTATCCGGACGAGATGGCGTTAAACATATACAAATGAATAGGTTGCAACTGCAATCAAGCTGCGGTAGCTTCGCGCGGAACCGAACTTGGAGCCGGTCTGAGGGTGAGCCGAAGCCCCCCAGCGCCGGATCCTCAAGGCTCGAGCGAATCGTAGGGTGGGGTTCACCCCACCATCAGAAACGCACAAGTGCCCCATGTCGATCCTGCCAGTCCACGACCCTGAAGGTGGGGCCAGCCCCACCCTACGAGTCCGCACAAATATGAGTTGGTTGGAAAACCGATATCAATCGAGAAGCGCGCGAGTTTTGACACGGAATCCGTGTACACGTATCCTGGGCAAAAGGTAGCAGAGATGAACCTGACCATCACCGTTGACGACGAGACGCTCGAGCGGGCTCGAGAACTGGCCCGGCGCCAGGGGACGAGCGTTCAAGAAGTGATTCGTGAGCACCTCGCGACCTATGTCGGTGATCGCCCACGTGCGGAGATCGCAAAAGAGCTGTCCGAGTTGTTTCGAAATACAACGGGGCGATCAGGTGGTAAGAAATTCAATCGTGCCGACGCGTATGAGGGTCGAATTTGACAGCAAAGCACTTCCTCGACACGAACATCCTTGTGTATGCGGATGATATTGATGCCGGAGCCAAACAAGAGGTCGCAATCGGGATCATCGAGGAATCGATTCGTCAAGGCTCGGGTGTGGTATCGACCCAGGTGTTCCAGGAGTACTTCGTCAACGCCACCGGGAAGTTGGGTCTTCAGCCGGATTTGGTCAGGCGCAGGATTGAGTTGATGTGCTCGCTGGATGTGACGAGGATCCGGGTTGAGGACATTCTTGATGCGATCGATCTCCATCGTCTCCACCAGTTGTCACTTTGGGATGGACTGATAGTCACCTGCGCCGCCGCTTCGGGATGCACCAAAATCCTCACCGAAGACCTACAGCACGGCCAGGTACTTGCCGGTGTCAAGATCGAAAACCCCTTTCGAGACATCGAGTGATCCGGAGCTGCGATGAAATGCGATGAAATGCTATGACTGCGATGAATGCGATGAAATGTGATGGCTGTGATGCCCGCGATGCCTGCGATGAAATTCATAATTCATAATTCATAACTCATAATTCATAATCAACCCCCGTGCTCCCAACACCCCTCGCCCCACCCCAGGAGTCCACAGTAATTCCCTGGGCCGAGATCGATGACCAATTGTGGCGCGGGCGTCCCGCCCGCGTTGAACACCTCGACCGAACAAGATGACCATACTCACCGCTGACCAACCGACCATGATCACCGACCTCATCAGAGATCGGGTGAACGATCCCATCGCAATCTACCTCTTTGGATCGCGGGTGACAGACGCTGTCCACGAATCCAGCGACTTCGATATCGCGGTCTTGCCGACAGAGCCGATACCCGCCTCCCTTCGATGGGATATCCAGCAAGAGCTCGCGATCATCCTGCGCTCCGACGTGGATCTCGTCGATCTCCGTTCTGCCTCGACCGTCATGCGATTTCAGGTGGTGACCACAGGCGATGTCATGTTCGAGAACAACGCTACCCAACGAGCTGAGTTCGAGATGGTGACCCTGAGCATGTACACAAGGTTCAACGAGGAACGTAGAGGGATCCTCGAGCAGGTCAAACGAGAGGGGAGGGTCTATGGCTGATGATGTGATCCTCAACAAAGCCGGCGTGATCGAGCGCTGCGTCGCCCGTGTTCGCGAAGAACATGCAGGGGATGACACAAACCTCATGGATGACTTGACCCGACAGGATTCCATCATCCTGAATCTGCAGAGAGCCTGCGAGGCGACCATCGATCTCGCCATGCACCTCGTCAAGGCCGAGAAACTGGGGATTCCTCAGGAAAGCAGGGAGGCGTTCTCTCTGCTCGCTGAGGCAGACTGCCTCGACCAAGAGACCGCTGACCGGTTGATGAGGATGGTCGGTTTCCGAAACATCGCGGTCCACGACTACAAGAAACTCAATCTCGACATCGTAAAGAGCATCATCCGCAATGATCTCGATGTCTTCCTGAACTTCACCAAGTGGGCCATTCAAAGGCCCTGACGAAGCCAACCCATACCTATCCACTTGAGTCAGGTTGACTCCAAAGTCGTTACTCTTTACAACGGTTTGGTCGCGCACCCTAAAGGGCGCGCCTACAGTTATCTCGTTTATAATCGACTTCTTGTCTGACTGTAGGTGGGTCCGCCAGGACCCGCAACCAGACCGCTGACGGAACACATTCGGTCCAACCTGAGCGAGAAGGATAGGAATGAGCCAACCAAGCGACTAGATCCCAAGCGATGAAGTGCGATGAAGTGCGATGGCTGCGATGCCTGCGATGAAACGCGATGAAATGCGATGCCTGCGATAAATGCGATGAACGCGATGAATGCGATGAAATGTGATGCCCGCGATGCCTGCGATGAAATGCGATGAAATGTGATGGCTGCGATGCCTGCGATGCCTGCGATGCCCGCGATGAAATTCATAATTCATAACTCATAATTCATAATTAACTCCCGTCTTCCAAGCACTTTCACCTTCCCGCCTCCGAGACCGATCTGAAAGCGAGATCGCCATCATGTCCTCCCTCATGAAAAAGCCCATCCTCATCACCGGCGCCGCCGGGTTCATCGGCTTCCACCTGGCGAAGCGGCTGCTCGACGACGGGCACGGCGTGGTCGGCATCGACAACCTCAACGACTACTACGACCCGACGCTGAAAGAAAAGCGTCTCGTCATCCTCGATGAGTACCCCCGCTTCGAGTTCGCCAAGATGGACCTCAAGAACCGCGCCGGGGTCGAGACCGTCTTCTCCAACTACGGCTTTGGCGTGGTCGTCCACCTCGCCGCCCAGGCCGGCGTCCGCTACTCCATCGAAAACCCCCGCGCCTACATCGAGTCCAACATCGTCGGCCACCTCAACGTTCTCGAGGGCTGCCGCCACGAAGGCGTGGGCCACCTGGTCTACGCCTCATCGAGCTCGGTCTACGGCGCCAACACCAAGATGCCGTTCTCTGTCCACGACAACGTCGACCACCCGCTCTCGCTCTACGCCGCCACCAAGAAATCAGACGAGCTGATGTCCCACGCCTACTCGCACCTCTACAACCTGCCCACAACCGGGCTGCGGTTCTTCACGGTATATGGCCCGTGGGGCCGGCCCGACATGGCGCTTTTCAAGTTCACCGACAAGATCCTCAAGGGCGAACCCATCGATGTCTTCAACTACGGCAACCACCGCCGCGACTTCACCTACGTCGACGACATCGTCGAGGGCGTTGTGCGGGTGATGGCAAAGACGCCCGAGGGCAACGATGCCTGGTCCGGCGACAACCCCGACCCCGCCTCCTCGAAGGCCCCGTGGAAGGTCTACAACATCGGCAACAATCAGCCGGTGGAGCTCATGCGCTACATCGAGGTCATCGAGGAGTGCCTGGGCAAGAAGGCCGAGAAGAACATGCTGCCCCTGCAGCAGGGTGATGTGCCCGACACGTACGCCGATGTCGAAGCCCTCGTCGAGGACGTGGACTACAAACCCAACACCTCCATCGAAGACGGCATCAAGCGCTTTGTCGATTGGTACCGCGAGTTCTATGGAGTTTGACAACATGTACGCGAAGACGTACTTTGTATTCAAGGAATGAGATGACTTCAGTAACAGCGACCGCCGCCCGCAAGGAGTTCTTCGACCTCATCAAGAGGACGTTGAAATTTCGTGAGCCGGTGCGGATCCAGCATCGCGACGGAGATCTGGTGATGCTCGCAGAGGATGACTACGAGGGACTTCTGGAGACGCTCGAGCTTCTCTCGGTCGATGGGATGATGGACAGTATCAGGGAAGCCGAGGAGGACATTGCGGCAGGTCGAGTGGTCGATGCTGCAGACCTCTTCAAGGATGAGTAAGAAGAAAAACTATCGAGTGGTCTTTTCGCATCGCGCGGTAAAGGATATCGACAAGCTCACACCAAAGCTCCAATCGAAACTGAGCGACATCGTTGGCAACCGCTTGTCCGATGAACCCCACGGAGGTAAGCGCCTCGTCGGTGACCTGAAGGGATACCACTCGATTCGCCTAACCTACCAGGACCGAATCGTGTACCGCATCGACGAAGAAAAACGAACAGTCTTTGTCGTACGTGCCCGATCTCACTACGATCTCAAGTGAACGGCCAGCCAAGGAAGTTCGTAGCCTCCCCATGACTCGAAACAGTTGCATTATGCTATCATTATGTAAGCAGTCTACCGTAGGAGGCCGCAAGAAATGGCAAGTTTAATGATCCGGGATCTTCCCGTTGACCTTCACGAACGCCTGAAGGAACGGGCGAAGGCCAACCGCCGGAGCCTGAACAAAGAAGCTCTTGTCATCCTTGAAGATGCGCTCGGGTGTGGCCCATGGCCGCCAAGCATCGAGGAGATCGACACCTTGAGAATCCGCGGTGCGCGACCTCTTACGCAAGAGATCTTGGACGAGGCGAGGGAGAGCGGCCGTCCTTGATCGTCGCCGACACCAATCTGATCAGTTACCTGTTGATTGAAGGAGACCACACTGAACTTGCTCGAGCTGTTTGGGTTCGAGACCCCGAATGGGCCATGCCGCCCCTCTGGAAAAGCGAGTTCCTAAACGTGCTGGTCGTCGCGAACCGCGCCGGTGTGTTGGACGCAGTCCACGCTTCCCTTCTCTGGCGGAGATCGAACATCTTTCTGAACGCGACCGAGCTTGAACCAGATGGCGAGAAAGTCCTCGAGATTGCAATTGATAACGGTCTCAGTGCCTACGACGCACAGTTCGTTGCGGTGGCTGTAGAGTTGGGTGTCCCGCTTGTCACCGCGGACAAGCGCGTTCTCGCCCGTTGCGGGGACCGGGCCGTATCCCTCCAAGAATTCACCAGGAACTAAACAGAGATTCAATTCACTCGATCCCTGATCCAACGTCTGAATCAGCCAAATGCACCCGTGATGAAGCCCAAACTGCGATGACCTGCGACGTTTGCGATGAAATGCGATGCCTGCGATGCCTGCGATGAAATGCGATGAAATTCATAACTCATAACTCATAATTCATAACTAACTCCCGTGTTCCCAAGCACTTTCGCCCCGCAGCTTCCGAAACCGAACAAAACCGAGAATGTGGACTAAACGCCCGACACCTCCATCGAAGACGGCATCAAGCACTTTATCGATTGACCTCAATGAAACAAGTAATAGACTCTCCAATGATACAATTAACGTAACATCTGGAGGTAACAATGTCGCGCATGCCGAACATCGTACCGATTTCTGACCTTCGCCAGGGCGCAGCCGCCTTGCTCAAGAAAGTGAAAGACTCGCGAGAACCGATCGTGGTCACGCAACGCGGCCGCGCTGCCGCCGTCCTTCTCAGCGTTGACGAGTATGAACGCGGAGAGCAGGAAAAAGAGATCTTGAAGATGTTGGTTCAAGGGGAGAAAGAGATCGCAGCTGGAGTCGGCCACGACCTTGACGAGATCTTGGCCGAAGCCGACCGCTTGATGGCCGAATAACGGAATCGTGCACCTTCGATTCACACCCACCGCTCGAAAGCAGTTCCTCGACGCGGTGACCTACATTCACAGAGACAAGCCCAGTGCAGCCAAAAGTTTTAGAGATCATTCAGAAACAGTTCTTCGGCGACTTGGTCAGTTTCCGGACTCCGGTCGGAGGATCCCGGAGTTTCCGCATCTCGAGCATCGCGAGGTCGTGATTTCGTCCTATCGATTCTTCTACCGAATTGAAGATGCCGATATCTGGATTGTCGCCGTGTGGCACGACCGACAGCTGCCGAAGGAACCCCAGACGTGATCGAAGACGGCATCAAGCGCTTCATCGCCCGGTACCGCGAACCACAAAGACTGTGGCGGGCGCCTGAGGGGAATGCCGCGGTGCAACCAATGATCTCAACGACGCAATGAGACGTCTGCGATGTAAAGCGACGAAGTGCGATGACTGCGATGCCGTGTGATGTAATGCGATGAAATGCGATGCCGTGCGATGAAATGCGATGCACTGCGATGACCTGCGACGTATGCGATGCCTGCGATGAAATGCGATGCCTGCGATGAACTGCGATGCCTGCGACGTTTGCGATGCCTGCGATGAAATGCGATGCCTGCGATGAACTGTGATGAAATTCATAACTCATAATTCATAATTCATAATTAGTACGTTGTCTTGCAAACTGCAAGACAACGTACTACATTCTTTCTCATGAGCAAGACAATCACCATCCGCCTCGACGACACCCTTGCCGAAATGCTCGATCACGTTACGGCAGGCACGGGAAGGACGAAGAGTGAAGTGATCCGGAAAGCACTCCATGGTCAGCTTTCGATCGAGATGCTGGACTTGATTCGCCAAGAACTCGTCCCACGTGCAGAAGAGATGGGCCTCTATACCGACGAAGACGTCTTCGAGTGGCTGAAGAGAGACCCGGAAACCGGCATTCTCGGCTGCTTCAAAGAAGAGGTCGATGAATCCCCGAGCGGTAACCCCCGTGAACGAGATGGGGGCGAGGCGCTTTCGAGCTCAGGTGTTTCCTCGAAATCTGATGCGATGCAGTCCACAACTGAAGATCTGTGATGTGCGATGGATCTGCGATGCCCGACGCGCGAACCGCGAGATGTTGCGATGTACAGCGTGCGATGTGCGATGTGCGATGTGCGACGACATTCATAATTCATAATTCATAACTCATAATTTGCGATGTCTGTTGTCATTCATAACTCAAACCTAAACTGAGCGATTTTGCCGGATGAGATGTGCCAAGTCCTTGATGCTCTGGTGTTTGCAACAAATGCAGGAATACTGGTGGTATGTCGAGGCTTGTTGCAAACGCCCAGAGCGCAAGGAGTTGGTGCAGATCGCCGGTGAGAATCACTCAATTTAGGTCATAATTCATAATTTGCGATGAAAGTATTCCCCGACACTAACGTTCTCGTCAGTGCGGCCATCAGCCGAGGTCTATGCCGACACGTCGTGGGCCTTGTCACCAGGAGACACCAGTTGGTGGTTTCCCAGCTCGTTGTCGAGGAACTCGAGGATGTGCTTCGGAACAAACTCAGCGCTTCCAAGGATGCGTTCCGGAGATCTGAGTTACTGCTTGAAAACGCCGAGGTGGTGAAGACCCCCCAATTGACGGGATCGGCCGACGAAACCAACGATTCTCGTATCATCCAGGCGGCGGCTGCCGCCGAAATCGATGTGCTCGTCACCGGAGATTTCGACATGCAGAGCCGAGCATCGGCGCTTGGGTTGCTTCCGGTATCTCCGCGAGGCTTCCTTGAACTATTGGCGCTACCTCGTGATGCTTACCCGACTCCCGACGACGAAGGCAATGGTCCACTCGTCTCTGAACCCCAGTCAAACCCGATCAAAGAAAAGTCTTTTGCATTCGCTCTCGAAGTTGTCAACCTCTACCAGTGCCTCCAAGACCAACGCGAGTACGTCCTCTCCAAACAAATCCTCCGAAGCGGAACCAGCATCGGCGCAAACGTCGAAGAAGCAACCGCCGCCGAAAGCCGAGCGGATTTCATCCACAAGATGAAGATCGCAATGAAAGAAAGTAGAGAAACCCACTACTGGCTGCGTCTTCTCGATCAGTCTGAAATGATTGGGGATATAGATCTCACAGGTCTTCTATCGCAAGCTGATGAGCTATCAAGAATGCTCACATCAATCACGAAAACAGCCTCAGAAAACGCGAAATGCCGACGTTGATATCCCCCCAAATAAGAATCAGCAAAGAAATCCAAAATTGCGATGTTGCGATGGTGCACGAGCGCGATGTCGCGATGATGCGATGGTGCGATGGTGCGATGGTGTGATGTTGTGATGTCATTCATAATTCATAACTCATAATTCATAATTTGTGCGTTGCGCTGTCATTCATAATTCATAATTCATAACTCATAATTACGATGTCGCGATGTCGTGATGTCATTCATAATTCATAACTCATAACTCATAATTAATGTCCGATTCCGGAGCGTAAAACATGCCAGAAACCCCAACAAATCAAGACCCGCAAAACCTCCCGGCCGCGGCTGCCGCTGCGGCTGCGGCTGCGGCTCCGCCGCCCGGTTGGTACGCCGCGCCTCCGGATCATTGGGGCGAGGAATCCGAGCCCGAAATCGACATCATGGAGTACGCGCGCCTCCTGTGGGCCAAGAAGTGGCTCATCGTGGCGGTGCTCGTGTCTACCGTCGTCTTCGCTTCCGCCTGGTCCATGACCCGCACAAAGATGTACCGCGCAACCACCAAGCTGACCCTCCAACCGGCGCCGCAGATGAGCCAGAACCAGTTCGACATGATGATGAGCTGGTGGCAGATGGACCGCTTCATCGCCGATCAGATCGAGGTGCTCCAAACACGGCAGCTCGCCCAGCGCCTGGTCGACCGGCTCGGCATCCAGTCCCTGCCCGAGTTTGCCGAAAGCGACGCCGCCGGCGCAGTGCTCTCCATGATCGAAGCTGAACCGATCAAGGAGAGCTTCGTCATCGAGGTCTCCATGGTGAGCGCCGACCCCGAACGTGCGTCCGAGTGGCTTAACCTTTATGTCGAGGAGTTCATGGCGTCGAACATCGAGGCCTCGCTGGACCGCTCGAAAAAGGTTTACGAAGTGATCCAGGAACGGATGGCGCCGCTGAAGGAGCAGGTGGTGGAGGCGGAAGCCGCCCTCATGACCTACCGCGAGCGCGACGACGCCGTCCTCTTCGCCGACGGAGATCAGAACGTCATCTCCGAGCAGCTCTCCACCCTCACCACCGAGTACGCCCAAACCAAAGCCGACCGCATCCGGATGGAGACCAAGATCAACGCCCTACGCAGCCTTGGCCGGACAGAAAACCTTTCATACACCACCTTTGCCGAGGTGCTTCAGGACAAGACGGTCCAAGACCTCGTCGAACGTCGCAACGAGATCGAGGTCGAGCTCAACGAAAAGCTCCGCGAGTTCAAAGAGGGCCACCCGCAGATCAAGGACCTCCGCTCGTCCATGGCAACGGTGGAAAACCGAATCGAGCAACAGGTCGAGGCGATCAAGATCTCGCTGGAAACAGACTTCGACATCGTCAGCCGCCGCGAGCGCTCGCTCCTTGCCAACATTCAGGAGCTCCGCGACGAGTCCATCGAGGTGTCGAAACAACGGCTCGAAGCCGACCGCCTCGAGCGCGAGTACCAGCAGAACAAGCTGTTCCTGGAAGACATGCTGTCTCGATCCAACGAGGCGAACATCTCGTCGACTCAGACGATCAACAATGTCCGAATCATCGAGCCTGCATATCCGCCTCAGTTCCACTTCAGTCCCAACGTCCGGCGAACGGTGATGCTCGCCATCTTCCTCGGCCTCTTTCTGGGCGTCGGCCTCGTGCTCGGCCTCGACTACCTCGATCAGACGATTCGCACCCCCGAGCACATCGAGCGTTATGTAGGTATCGAGACCCTTAGCGCCATGCCCAAGTTCACCGAGGAGAACGCGAGGGTGCTGCGCGAGTCCTTCCAATCGTTGCGCACCGCGATGATCCTGGCTTCCCGTGGTGAGCAGTGCCACATCGTCATGGTCACTTCAGCGGTGCCGACCGAGGGCAAGACCACCATCGCCTTCAACCTCGCCAAGGTCTTCGCAACCGGTGGCGCCAAGGTGTTGCTGATCGACGCCGACCTGAGGAAGCCGCGGATCCACCGGATCATAAAGACCAAGAATGTCCAGGGCCTCACCTCCGTGGTCCTCGGCGAACGCAAGGCCACTGAGGTGGTCCACAACGTACCCGATGTGCCCAACCTCGGGGTCATCACCTCCGGCCCGTTGCCACCCAACCCCCCCGAGCTCTTCGGCAAGCACACCTTCAAGGGCCTGCTCGATGAGGCCCGCGAGCACTACGACTGGGTCATCATCGACACCCCGCCGGTGGCTTCCGTTACCGACCCCGTCATGTGCGCCCAGGTCTGCGACATGGTCCTCCTCGTCGTCCAGTACGGCAGCACCAGACGAAAGGTGATCCGCGAGGCCGTCAAGACAATCAACCGGACAGGCACCCAGATCGCCGGCGCCGTCCTCAACAAGATCGACATCGAACGCGACCACTACTACTACTCGGGCTACTACAACTACTACCGCTACGGCTACTACGGAGACCACCCAGACGAACCCGACCAACCCACCAAGAAAGCGGCAGGCTAGCGCCTGAATTATGAATTCTCAATTATGAATTATGAATGACATCGCAAACAGCCGCCCAAGGCCGGAATTTGAAGTGCCGGCATCCTGGAAGAAGAACAAGCTCTCCTCGTGTGGCGCAGGTCGCGGGTGTTCTCAAATGCAATCGAATTGGAGCCGGACGGCGATCACGTCCTGAAGACCGCAGTGGAGAGAGAGATCAGCGCTTACGACACCCAGTTCGTCGCCGCCGCAGCCGAGTTCGATGTCCTGCTCGTCACCGCCGACAAACGAATCCTGACGAAATGCCCGGGTATTGCCATCAGTCTTGAGCCTTCGCCTCCGTGAACCCCTGACCATTCAAGAACCGATGCCATGGAAATTCAAAGTTAGCAACCTGCAACCTGCAACCTACGATGTGCGAAGTGCGATGTGAGATGTGAGATGCGCGACGTGCGACGTCATTCATAATTCATAACTCATAATTCATAATTCGCGATGTCCGTTGAGCGGAGAAGACTTCAAACCCCGGGAGCAAGATCAGGAAATTCTCCGACTCCTCATTCAGGGAGTAAAAGACATCGCAGACGGTAAAGGCCACGACCTCGACGAAGTACTAGCGGACGCAGACAAGCTGGTACGACCTAAACCCTGTGGCCCGAAAAACACCAGGGGAAAAGACTAATGGCCACCGTCAAGGCGTACTACGACGCTGAAGGCAAGATCCTGACAGTCTGGTTCGACGATCCCAACAAGGAGTTCATCGCCGAAGAAACCAGCGAAGAAGTCATCATCATCAAAGACCGCGATCAAAACGTCATCGGTTTCGAAAGGCTGAACTACACCCTCGAATCCGACCAAGATCTAGGAATAGAAGCCCACGCCGTCTAGGAATCTAGCTGACAACGATGGGAAGCGATGAATATCGAGAGTAAAGAAGCAAAAACTGGAAAAGGTTCCACATCCGCAAAACAAGATTCACCAAGCTCTGCAAAGCGAACGGCCTCATCGCCGCATTCGCCTTCGGCAGCCGCGCAGAAGAAATCGCTGCACTCCTCCGCGGTGAGAAAATGCCGAGTGAAAGCCCGGACTCCGACCTCGACCTCGGTATCCTCCCACCGCAAGAGGTGGACTTCGACCTTCGCCAGATCATCAACTTCGCTATTGCGGTAGAAGACCTCTTCAATGTCCCACGCGCCGACATCGTTGATCTCCGAAGCGCTCCGCCATACCTGGCTCTCGACGCCATCCGGGGCGAACGGATCTACTGTGCCGGCACCTACGAGACAGACGTCTTCGAACTCTACGTCCTACGTCGAGCCGCTGACCTGGCCCCATACGAACGTGAACGCCGGAAAATGCTCCTAACCCCAGCCTCCGCCAAATGATGATAAATGTGGCAAATGCGACGACCTGCGATGAGAAGCAACATCGGCGAAGCCAACGGAGCTTGCGATGAGTGCGATGTTGCGATGAAAAATTAAGAATTAAGGATTAGGAACTCGCAATGACCGTGAACTACGAACAAAAATGACTCCATCCAAGATCAGCCAAAAGGTAGCAGCAGGCAAGATCGAGCTCGTCGAGCAGAACATCCAACGCATCAAAGACCTCGATCTCCATCCACGCGAAGTTTTTCTTGAAAACTAAAAATTCAAAATTCAAAACTTGCGACGTTCTACCTCCTAACCTCCTGACTCCTAACGTCTAACCCCCAAATACGATTTGCCAAGATCCGTCAACACGTATACTATACGTATAGTATGTAGCAGAAGATCACAATGCAGAAAAAACTCACCATCACACTCGACGAAGAGGTTTACAAAGGGCTGCACGCCGTAATCGGACGCGGCCGAATCAGCCGGTTTCTCGAAGATCTCGCGAGACCGCACGTCGTTTCCCGCGATCTCGAGGCCGCCTACCGGGAGATGGCCGGCGACGAGGTGAGAGAGGCGGAGGCCGAAGAGTGGGCTGAAGGCCTGATCGGAGATATGGAGTGAGTTGCGAAGTTGGCGAAGCCAACCGAGCTGCGCTGAAATGCGATGCCTGCGATGTCATTCATAATTCATAACTCAAAACTCATAATTCGAAATGTCGCCGATGACACGCGGTGAGGTGTGGTGGGTGAGCTTCGATCCTTCAATCGGTGGAGAAATCAAGAAGACACGACCAGCCGTCATCGTCAGCAACGACGCTTCGAACCGTCACCTCAACCGTGTGCAGGTCGTACCGCTGACCTCGAACGTGCAGCGCGTGTATCCGAGCGAGGCTCTCGTGCGGTTTGAGGGTGAATCCAGGAAAGCCATGGCCGACCAGATAGCAACTGTCAGCAAGAGACGGCTGGTGGAAAAGACGGGCCGGTTGTCGGGTAAGTACATGCAGCGACTGGAGCACGCGATTTCCGTTCAACTCCAACTGACAACCACATCCTGACAAGAACACACAGATGACCGAGGGGGTCCGCGAACCGCTCATTTTCCGATGCGATGCAATTCAAGATTCACCATTGTGCGATGAGATGCGATGAAATGCGATGACTGCGATGAAATTCAAAATTCAAGGCTTGCGACGTTCAACCTCCTGACCTCCTAAATTTTTTACCCATGAACCAATCCTCACCCAGTGAGATACAATCCAGAATCGATAGATTTCAGATCCGAAGATCGAAGTTGACGAGGAGCCCAAGTTGACGGCTTACACAGCAATTGTCGAACGTTGCCCGGAAGCCGGCCTCTATGTCGGTTCCGTGCCCGGGCTTCCCGGAGCCCATACACAGGCGGAGAGCCTTGATGAGCTCAACGAGAATCTTCAGGAGGTGATTGCGCTGGTCTTGGAAGACGGCCCCCCGCGCATGGAAACCGAGTTCATTGGCACTCAGCTTGTGATGGTCGGATAGTCGTGGGGCGGCTCCCGGTTCTCAAACCAAGGGAACCCACGAATCACTCCTGTTCTGATGAGATGCAATTCATAATTCATAATTCAAAACTCATAATTACGAATGCCCCTAACCTCCAAACCTCATCTCTGCTGCGATGGAAATTAAGAATTAAGAATTAAGAATTCAAAATTGCCGTTCCTAACCTTCTAACTGTCTAACCTATGAAACGCGCCCACCACCGCCTAGAAGCCTGGAAACAAGCCATGTCGCTGGTGAAGACTGCGTACACCCAAACGACCGACCTCCCCAAGACCGAGCTCTACGGCCTCACATCCCAAATGCGCCGAGCCGCAGTGTCGATCCCCAGCAACATCGCCGAGGGCGCAGCCCGAGAAACCATCCCCGAGTTCCTCCGGTTCCTCTACATAGCGAGAGGATCCCTAGCCGAACTAGAAACCCAGATCCTCATCGCCCACGACCTTGGGTACATCGACAACGCGGAATCCCTCAAAGCCGAAATCTATCAGGTGAGCGCACTACTTGACGGTCTCATCCGAAGCCTGAAAGCCCGCAATCATCGAGTCAAAGAAGAAGACCCCAAGTACGATGAGTAGCCAAAGGTAGTCAACGCCCGGTACTTTCTAACTTTCTAACCTTCTAACTTTCTAACCTTCTAACCTTCTAACCTTCTAACCTTCTAACCCTCTAACTTTCTAACCCTTTAGATCTCCATGTACAACACTGCGTTACAGTTACAACAACAACAAAAGGTGACGGCATGAGTGTTTCCAGCATCCGACTTCAAGAAGAACGATGGGCGCAGACAGTAGAAGCGCTGAATTCCGTTGAACGCGGCGAGGTAGTGCCTGCAGACGAGGTGCATGCCTGGCTCAAGACCTGGGGACAAGACCATGAACTCGACCCGCCTGCTGTATGAAACTGCTCTATTCGAAAGAGGCCGTATCCGACCTCGGTCGCCTGAGAGAGTTCATCGCCGATCAAACCCGACAGGAAGTCCTGAACCCAGAACCCTCAAACTGCGATGAGATGCGAAATGCGATATGCGATATGCGATGTGAGATCCGCGATGTGCGACGAAATTCAAAATTCAAAACTAAAGATTCAAAACTTGCGATGACTTGCGTTGCCCGCCGTGCGATGTGCGATGCAATTCAAAACTCAAAACTCAAAACTTGCGATGATGTGCGATGACCTGCGATGTGCGACGTCATTCATAATTCATAACTCATAATTCATAACTCGCGACGTTCAACCTCCCAACCTCTGATAACCTGAAAACACCATGACCTCTGAAATCCTCACCAGAATAGAAGCGATACGTGATCTTTGTCGGCGCCATGCTGTTGCGTCGTTGTATGCATTCGGGAGCCGAGCAACCGAGGCCTCCGAGTGGATCAGTCATGGCCGCGATGAGTTCGAGGCAACGCCGTCGGATCTTGATCTTGCGGTGACGCTGGAAGCCGGGATCGAGCTCAGCGCGCGTGGACGCGTGCGGTTGAGCATCGACCTCGAGCGCCTGTTCGAAGTGCCACAGGTTGATCTCGTGCTGCTATGGGAAGCAGACGCCTTTTTAGCGGTCGAAGTGATTCGTGGCGAGCTGTTGTATTGCGACGACGAAGACCTTCAGGCGCGCGAAGAGCTGTTCATTCTCCGGCGAGCTGGAGATCTTGCCTATTTCGAAGAGAAGCGGCTTGCCGGAATCCTCAGCGGGGAGCTGCGTCGATGACCCCGTCGAGGGTTCGAGCGAAGGTCGTGCTGGAGCGGACTGCTTGGGTCAGGGAGATGCTGGATCGAGTCAGGCGCTTACCTCTCGAGTCGTTTGACGAGTTCAACGAGGATCCCCGGAACCATGACTCTGCAGAATCATGCCTCCGGCGTGGGCTCGAAGCTCTGCTCGATCTCGGACGGCACATCCTTGCAAAGCGATTCGGGCGCGGTGTGGTCCAATACAAGGAGATCGCCACTGCTCTGGAGGAGTGCCGCGTTCTAGGTTCAGACGAGGCCAAGCTCCTGACCGAGCTGGCGGGCTACCGAAACCGTATGGTCCATTTCTACAACGAAATCACCCATGAAGAGCTTTTCAATATCTGCTCGGAGCAGCTCGGCGATGTGGAAAGAGTGGTGGATGAGCTATTGGCCTGGTTACGAGACCACCCCGAAGCGCTGGATATGTCAATCGACAAGCCCAAGACATGAAGTGCGTGCTCCGATGAGATGAGAGCGAGTAGGCAAAGCCAACAAGCTGCGATGAAATGCGATGCCGACCGAGTCGGCGAGTTGCGACGAGTGCGATGGCAATCATAATTCATAACTAATAATTCATAATCAAATGCGATGCCTGCGATGCAATTCAACACTCAAAACTACGACTGCGATTATGCGATATGCGATATGCGATGCGCGATGTGAGACATGCGACGTGCGACGCATTCATAATTCATAACTCATAATTCATAATTTGCGATACTCCTAACCTTCCCCCAACGGTGGAAAACTCAAAAATCCTGGTTCATACTTACTTATGGCTCTCTCAAATAACGAAATGAAAATCCTAGCTGCCTGCAAGACGGCGATTGAATCAATCGACGCCGCTGCAGAAGTCGTGCTCTACGGATCGCGCGCACGCGGTGACGCTACCGAAGAATCCGACTACGACCTCCTGATCATCAGCGAATCGGGGGCCACTATCGAAGCGGAAGACCGCTTTCGCCGTGCTCTATACGATATTCAGATCGAGACCGCTTCGGTGATCACGGTTTTGATGGTGAACCGTGATCAGTGGGACGCCCCACTGTCAAGGGCCATGCCGCTGCATCAGAACATTGAACGAGACGGAATCGCGTTGTGACCGAGCTCTTTTTCGAGGTGGAAACACCCATTGGTGTTGTGGTTCGAACAACACCAGCTTACTGGGCTCGGATCGTGACCTTCAAGCATCCGGTCATGCGAGGCCGCGAAAAGACGGTCGAACGTGTTCTCCGAGCGCCAACAGAGGTGCGGAAGAGCAAAAAGGACGACACCGTGCACCTTTACTACGCCCCTGACCCGCCATACATTGTTTGTGTGGTCGTGAAGTCTTCTGGGGAAGATGGATTTGTGGTCACGGCGTATCGGACAGACAAGATCAAGGAAGGAGAACGGATATGGCCGGCCCCCTGAAGGTCTACTACGACGCCGACGGTAAGACCCTGACCGTCTGGTTTGACGACCCCAATAACGAGTTCATAGCCGAAGAAACCGGCGAAGAAGTCATCATCATCAAAGACCGCAACAACAAGGTCATCGGCTTTGAGAGGTTGAACTTCGCGCTCGAATCGGGCCAAGACCTGGATGTCGAA